>LKMJ01001468.1_pt1 | contig 20829 bp, 25 predicted proteins | sample 643391 | NCBI WGS metagenome assembly LKMJ01 (sample SAMN04112250, study PRJNA286221) | soda lake metagenome | biome: soda lake; feature: Kulunda Steppe; material: water; isolation source: sample PL-Br10 brine of Picturesque Lake | place: Russia: Kulunda steppe | collected 2010-07
GGGCTGTTCGTTCTCAAGGTCATCCGCGACAATCTCCGCGGCGGTCTCGAGGGTCGTAACTTCCTTGTTTTCCGAGACAATCCGTTCCTCTCCACAGCGTTCACACCGTTTTATCTCGCGAACGGTTATGATAACCTCGCTCCCTTCTTCGGTGCGCTCGCGCTCGACTTCCGTCTGGCCGTAGCGATGACCCAGGACCGAACACTTTAAACTCATTGTGTTGAGATGCCCGCCTGCGAACCATAAGCGTACTGCTTGTAAGAGGCTGTACAATACCGACGTGTTCTTGATTTCATTCATCTCGTTATTGGCCCGCCAATGTGTTTATATTCTTGTCAGACGAATGTGCAAATATGCCTCAGATTCAGGTGGATGAGGAGACGATCGAACGCCTCGATAGCCTCCGCCTCGAGGACGAATCATACGAAGAAATAATCAACGAACTCATCAATATTTACGAGGCAGAAGAGCTGGCACTGTTCAAAGCAGAATAGGATGTCGGCAACTCAGTCGTCTCAGGACTGCTGTTCTGCGTATGCCGCACAGATTTCCTCCCATCGTCCCTGCTGTTCGAGGAAGTTCTGTAGTTCGACGGTGTATGCCTCGACCAGTTCGATTGCCGCCTTCTCCTTCTGCTCGTTCGCACTACTACTGCCCTGCTTCCCGCCTGAAAAGAGGTTCTTGACACGCCCCAGGAGTCCACTGCTTTCACCACCACCGGTCCGCTGTGGTACCCCGCCCATCCCATCAGGGATATTTTCTAACTCGGGAATGATATGTGGTACTTGCTCCGTGTTTGCGACAATCTCTGCTTCCTCAGGTGATTCCGGGGAGTCAATCTCGAACTGTACGGCGGTCATAATCAGCCCCCATTGTTGGTTCGAAAACTGAGAGCTGGTTACCTGCTGTTGAAACTGCTGGTCAACTTGCATCCGCGCACCGGCTATCATATCCGTCCATTGGCCACTCATAGGTTCGCGTACGTTCCCGACTGGTATGATTGATTCGGACGACTGGTCATGAATTGAGGAGTGAGGGTAAAGATTCTTTATAGCTAGACCCTATCACTAACATCACTCGGGCTAACTCACAACCAAGCTCTTCGGCTACCCACCGTGTGTCCATGACCAGAGACAGTCAATCGTCGGCGCTTCCGCCACCGCTTGCGTATCCTGACCCCGTTGTACAGTATTCGATGCGTGAGGACGGCACAAGCATCGAGGCAGTTAACGACGCGTTTCGTGCTGCCTTCGGGTCGGTTAACAGCGGAATGGCACTCGAAGAGGTCCTCGATATTACATCGCCAGGGGACCGAACCACGCTCGAAACAGGAGGGACACTCACCGTTACGCCTGACTGTACCACGGCAGATTCAGACGCTGTACGCGCCACCGAGCAGCCATCTCCGAGCAAACACTATCACGGACGAGTCGTTCCTCCTGACGACCAACCAGGCTACATAGTTTTCGTCGAATGTACCCATGAGGTTGGTGTCGACCACGTAGCAAGCGTCATCAGCCACGACTTGCGAAATCCCCTTGATGTGGCGAAAGCGCATCTCGAGGCTATCGACGACGGCGTCTCAGATACGCAGTCGGCGATTCCGGCAGAACTGTCCACGCACATCACCCACATCGAAAATGCTCACGGGCGTATGGAGCGAATTATCGAAGATGTGTTGACGCTCGCTCGTGGTGGGGACGTCATCACACCCGATTCGACAGTCGAACTCGAAGCAGTTGCAAACTGTGCGTGGGATACCGTCGACACCGCGGGTGCAACGTTGCGTTTTGACGACTCATTACAGTCCGTCACTGGCGACCGTGACCGACTCACCAGACTGTTCGAGAACCTGTTTCGCAATAGCGTGGAGCATGGTTCTTCTGACTCAGAAACGGTCACGGTTCGAGTCGGTGCTCTTCCTGACGGGTTTTATGTTGAGGATGATGGACCGGGTATCGAACCGGAACGGCGTGAGGAAATCTTCGAACCTGGTCGAACGGAGACAGCTCAGGGGACTGGCCTCGGTCTCGCTATCGTCGACCGTATCGTCACCCATCACGGATGGTCTGTCGCTGCAAACGAAGGGAGTGCTGGCGGTGCACGGATAGAGATTCGAGGTGTCACCGATGTATAGAGCCTCGACGCGGCCTCAGCTAGCAGTACCGCATCAGTTATTTGACAGGCATACGGGGGTGCTGCATGGACGAGCGGCTTGAACGCGCACCGGTTGTCATCCTGACGATGACGAGGACAGGGGCCGTCATAGCTGTTAACGAGCGTGCTCAAGAGCTACTCGAACTTAATTCCGGACAACCAGCCAGTTCGTCGATTACGGAACTGTTTCCGGCCTCTGTCGAGGATACGCTTCCTCGGCTTGTTGAGACCAACTCCTTCGAATCCCGGCAATTTGAGGAGTACTATCCGGAGTTAGACCGGTGGTTGGCAGTCACCATTGTTCCAGTTGCGGAGGAAGTGACACTGTACATTACAGATGTCTCCGAACGGTACCGTGACCGGCGCACGATTGCAAACCTCCGCAATGACCTCGACAGACTCACGAATATCAACGCACTCATCTCGGATGTCTTAGAGGAACTCGTCGGTGCCTCGACTCGGGAAGAGATTGCCGAAACCATCTGTGAACGACTGGGCGGAACTGACCTCTATGCGTTCGCACTCGTGGCAGAACGGGAGTTCGGGGGCGACGAGATGACAATCCGTGCCGCAGATGGGTCACCCGGGCGAACACTAGATGCAATCGAAAGCATTCTCGATGGAGATGATACCGGACCAGAACAGCGGGCTGTCGAAACGGCAACACCTCAACTCGTTGATTCGCTCGGTGAAGCTAGCTCGGTCCCTGAATCTGTGCGCCGCGCTGCGTTTGCTGACGGAATACAATCGATACTCGCGGTTCCGCTAACATATGGGTCAAGCGTCTACGGCGTGGTCAGTATCTACGCCGCAGACCAGGATGCATTCTCCGAGCGCGAGCGCACCAATTTCACGACAGTAGGTGAGATGGCTGGGTTCGCTATCAACGCGGCCCGACACCGAACGCTGTTGCTGTCCGATACTGTTGTCGAAGTAACGTTCGAGACATACGATGAGACAGACCCGTTTGTCACAGTCACTGAGAATCACGACGGGACACTTTCCCTCAACGGACTCGTTCCCCAGCACGATGAGCCATTGCTCTGTTACGCTACAGTCACGAGTGGCTCAGTTGAGGCCTACTGCCAGGATTTACGAGAACAGAAGGCGGTGAAAAATTGCCGAATTATCGGCAACCATGACGACGGTGGCTCACTCGAAATTACGCTTGAATCAGGGGCGGTACTGGAACGGCTGACCGAACTTGGCGCGACAATCCAATCAGGAACGTATGCTGCGGGTGCTGGTGAACTCGTGGTTGAGTTTCCACCCGCAGAGGATATCCGAAGGGTTGCAGAGCAACTTGATGATGAGTTCGAGATAACCGTTCGTGCAAAGCGCGAAAAAGAACGAGTCACACAATCTCCTGAGGAGTTCAGGGATGAACTTGGTGATGCACTGACCGAGCGCCAGGAAAACGCACTCCGTACGGCGTTTTTTGCAGACTACTTCGAATCGCCGCGCGGGAGTTCAGCGGAAGATGTCGCAAATGCGCTTGGCATTACCGGCCCCACGTTACTCTATCATCTGCGGGCCGGACAGAAGAAACTCCTCGCACAGTATTTTGAATCGACGGAGTCCTGATACCAGCTATTGCGTCCCTTATTGCAATCTTTTCAGTTTTCGCGCTCAACGTTATCGGATGATTCCTGCGCTGGATGTGAACCATCTGCCCACTGTGTGCCCCGGCGCAATAGCCCGTGAAGCGTGCTCGTTTCTCGTGGCGTCGGCTGTGCGCGCCCGAGCAACCGTCGGAACATCCGCGTCGCTTTCTCGCGCTTCGGTTCAGGATGGCCAACAGCGTCGACATACGCTGCGAACTGCTCGTGCAGTCGTTCGACTTCGGCTTTCGGCGCGCGGCGGTGGAGTTCATCCGGGTGCTGGGTTGACCTCACTGACAGCTCGCGGAGTTCGTAGAGCGTTATCGTCGCGGCCTGGCCGAGATTGAGCGAGGGGTACGATTCGCTTGCTGGAATTGAACAGAGCGCATCGAGTTGGGCGAGTTCGTCGTTTGTCAGTCCGACCCGTTCCCGTCCGAACACAATCGCGGTTGGTTCGCTAACCCCATCGAGGTGGTCAGCCAGTTCGGCAACTTCCATCGCAGGATACCGGACGTGATTGCTCGGGTCTTCATTGGGGACTGCGGTACAGGCTACCGTGTAATAGCCTTCGGTAAGTTCATCAAAGCTGAGTTCAGTCGCGTTTGGCAAAATATCCGTTCTGGCCTGCCCCGCAAACCCGTAGGCTTCTCCATCGGGGTCAAGTTCCGGCGGATTAACCAGCAGCAGTTCCGAGAGCCCAAAATTCTTCATCGCACGAGCTATCGTCCCGACGTTACCTGGTGTCTCGGCCTCGACGACGGCAACGGCTATTTCCGGCCACTCTTGCTGTTTGCTGGCCGCTTCCTGCCGGTCTGTCATAATTGACAGTATGAAAGTGGCTAATAAAAGCCGCGCGATAACTACTTTTTACTCCGAGAGTCGATAGACGCCGTTCCGGCCCCCAACATATATTTCGCCATTCATCACGACTGGTTCCGTCCACACGGATTCTTCCTCGAATTCCCATAGTTCCTCGCCGTTTTCGAGGTCGAGTGCATAGAGTGACCGGTCAGCAGCATAGAGGATATCTTCGGTAATGACAGGGCCGCCTGGAATGCCACTCCCCGCACCACTGACTCCTTCACCCCACAGTTCATCCCCGGTTTCAGCATCAACTGCGGCTATTGCACCACCGGAAGAAGTGTAGACGACCCCATCACGGACAGCAGGGGTTGCCTCAGTAGGTGGCGTGACGTCAATGCCATCGAACCTGTATGACCATCGTATTTCCCCATCTGCTGCCTCCAGGGCGTACGTCTGGTGATGGTCTGCAATGAACACTGTCTCATCCACGACAACGGCCGAGTTCTGGATGAAATCGTTCACCTCCGTTTCCCACTGTCTATCACCTGTTTCGATCTCGATCGCATAGACCCCATCTCCGCGGTTATCAGCAGTTCCCACGTATACCGACCCATCGGCGATAGCTGGTGCCCCCCTCAGGTCCCCTCTGACTCGGTGCTCCCATTCTAGCTCGCCGGTCTCTGCATCCACTGCATAGACTCGCCCGTCGTCGCTTGCCACAACGACGATCCCATCAAAAATCGTTGGTGGCGTATCGATGATATCACCGGCCATATCCTCGACTAACCACTCTTCCTCACCGGTTTCGGCATCGAGGGCATACAACATCCCATCGAACTCAACTGGTGGAATACTCCCCTCATCGAACCGTCTTCCGCCAAAATAGAGCGTCCCGTCGTACAACAGCGGTGTCGAGTATTCGACGCCACCAGTCGTATACTCCCACTCCTGTTCACTGGTTTCTCTATCGATAGCATATGCGACTCCCTCGTACCCGTCACCGGCAACGAAATAGACCATATCCTCAGTGACAGTTGGGGCGGCCCTGATAGAGTGGTCAGTCTCAAAACTCCAGTCGACAGTAGGTTTTTCGACAGGGCCCCATGTATCAAGCGCCGTATTGTTCTCGATATTCTGATAGGCCATCTCCCAGGTTATTTCCGAACCGTCACGACTGTATGTTTTTTCGGATTCCACATCCTCATCGCCGGTATCATCATCACCTGTATCCTCGTCTGGGGTGTCGTCAGCCGGTGTCGGTTCAGCAGTATCATCCGAATCGTCATCTGATCCGTCAACACACCCAGCGATGCTACCGATAGTCCCGAACCCGAGTAGTTTCAAATACGTGCGCCTTCGTTGCATCATCCCACGGTTCAAGGAACCACCACAAGTAATTTGTGTGAAAATATTGATAGGATTCTTCGACTGAAAGGAGTATCAGCATGCTTTGTCTCTGATGACTGATAGTGATTGTTGTGACTCTTTACCGCCGGGGAGTCACAATTCGTGAATTACGGCTTCCAGAGCACCCGCTTACGTGATGTAGGCACGAAAACAATCACAATAATCACTATGACTGGACAGTGTGGTATTCGAGTAATAGATGGTAGTCAGGCCACCAGCACCGGGTAAGTCCACGACGACTGATTTAACAGGCTTGGAGCCAACTAAAGGATATGCGAACAGTCGACGCAGCCGGGTTGCGAATTGGAGATGAGTACCCCCCGCGGATTATGGGTGTGCTGAACGTCAGCCAGGAGTCGCCGTACAAACCTTCTGTCTTTAATAGCGCTGGCGAGGCCGCCGCGTACGTCGACGAACAACTCATTGAACAGGGTGCAGATATCGTCGACATCGGGCTCGAATCCGCCAATAAACGCTTCGAAGTGCTTTCCGCCGAAGAAGAACTGGAACGACTGGACACTGCCCTCGAAACCATCGAGAGCGTCAGCGGTGACGCAATCTATTCTATCGAAACGCGGTATCACGAGGTAGCCGAGCAGGCACTACAAAACGGGTTCGATATGGTCAACGATATCTGTGGCTTTGCTGACCCAAAAATGCCGGAAATCTGTGCCGAATACGACGTTGCCGTTGGCAAAATGGCCAGTCCGCCGGACCTTGAACGCCCGGGAGCCATCGAATCGGTCGATGAGATTTACGATGCCCTTTTTCAGAACGGGATTACAGAGAAGACGCTTATCGACCCGGCATTTGGCGGGTGGAGCCAGGATAAGACGCTCGCTGATGACCGTGAGACCTTCGACCGCTTGCGGGAGTTTCGAGCGATAGGTCAGCCACTATTGGTTTCTATCAACCGGAAGAATTTCCTGCGAGATGTGGCAGAACGAGAGACCGAGGAGGCGTTGCCCGTCTCGCTCGCGGCGACGGCGATGGCCGTTGAACGCGGCGCGCATGTCATTCGGACGCACGACGTAGCTGAGACGAGAGATGCGGCGTTAATTGGAAAGGAGTTCACGCGGGAACGAGCAACAGTCAACAGTTCCGATGGGCAAGTCAGCATCGAGGCGCTCGATGTCAAGACACTTTCGGAAGGGGACCGCCATCTCGACAGACTCGGGGACTCGACAGCAGATGCAGAGTGGGCAGTCTCACGATTGTACGAACTCCGCGGGTTATCGGAATCGGAACGTGCTGCACTCAGTGACCGGGTCGCTGGTAAGCCATTGACTGTCGCTGTCGACGACGAGATAGGAACTGTGTTGCTTGGCGGACCGGTGGCCGCAGTTGACAGACTTTCCGAGCAGGTAAATGAACCGCTCGCTGAGGTGTTGGCCGCGGCCATAGAGTTCGAGCGGAGGTAGTCAGAATGGATTTTTCCGCCTGGGAACCGGTCTATGAACGGATTCTCGCAGATTTCGGATATCCCCGAAGCGAAGATGAGCACGCTCGTGACGTCCTTGCTGAACTACTTGAGGGAGAATCGTTCGATATCGACAACTGGTCGCTAGCTGGCCAGCAGGTCGCTATCGCCGGGGGTGCATCCTCACTCCACGACGAGGAGGCGCTCTCGCTTGCCCACAGCGCTGATACGGTTATTGCTGCGTCGACAGCAGTTGATGTCCTTCGCGAGCAGGGAATCTCGGTCGATTGTATGGTGACGGATATCGATAAGAACCCGGAGACGGCCCGGAAACTGACAGCCAAAGAGACGCCGGTCGCTGTGCACGCTCATGGAGACAATATTGACCTGGTGCGTGAGTACGTTCCGACGTTCGAACAGGAGTTTATTATTCCGACCACGCAAGCCGCACCGAAAGCATCTGTCAGAAACTTCGGCGGCTTTACTGACGGTGACCGCGCGGCATATCTGGCAGACTATTGTGGGGCTGCAGAACTCGTGTTTCCAGGCTGGGATTTCGCTGATTCGTCGGTTGGGCCGGAGAAGCGAAAGAAACTCGACTGGGCTGCTCGACTGCTGTTCGAACTTGAACGCAAACGAGGCGAACAATTCGGGATTCTTGACGGACTCCGTGAAGCTCTGTCTCCAATAATGACAGAGTAGTCCACTGCAAGAATGCTACAACTCCGGCCGGTGGCAACCGTTTCCCCCTCAAGGTTTATTGGCTACAGGCCCCCTTTGACTGATAGTGCCGCTTTCGCTCGATGGTGTCGTCCTCGAAACCCTCAGTATCGTTGGGCTTCTGTTGACACTCGTTCTTTCAGCGGTCGTTCTCGCGCGATATACTCGGCTTCAGAACCCAGTTTCGGCGCTTCAGGAACGATTCGTGTATGGCATTCCCTGGGGAACAGCTATCGTTATCGTTGCCGTCTATGCCGTGTATTATTTGATTCAGGGAGGCGGTGAGGATGGCGGACCTATAATGACGGCGTTCCGGTCGTGGTCGCTGTGGTATCCGCAGGGAACGTTCTTTTCGTCGTTTGCCCACGCCAGTCACTCGCATCTGCAGGGAAATGTCATCGGGGCAGTCGTCTTCGCACCTATCGTCGAGTACGTCTGGGGGCATTATCGGACAGGTGAGAAGGGTGAGGAATCCGGAGCGTCGACCTCCCTGAGTCAGCGGCTACTTTCATCCCCTGCTGGGCGAATTGCGATTTTTGTCGTGGCTGTCGTCAGTATTGGATTCCTCGGTAGCTTGCTGGTCCCTGGCGCAGTCATTGGATTCTCCGGACTCGTATTTGCCTTTGCTGGCTTTGCGCTCGTGGCCAAGCCACTGGTTACCATCGTAGCTATCCTCGGATTGCAGGCGCTCCGTCTCGTCGTCCGGGCGTTCGAGACCCCCATCGTTACTGCAACCGCACGCCCACGGTTTGTCACACCATCATGGGTTGACGTCGCGTTACAGGGGCATCTCTTTGGCGTTCTCGTTGGTGCTCTACTGGCAGTTGCGTTGCTCCGCATGCGGAATCAGCATCCAGAAATCGTCTACGTCTGGTTTGCAGCGTTCGTCTTTGCCGTAACACGGTCAATGGAGGCAGTCTACTGGTATTTTGGCCCGAATCAATTTATTCTCTTCCGGGCGGCAGGGACTGCTGGCATCATTCTGCTGGCAATTGTGATTGCCGTCGCTGCAGCGAGTCCAGAGAACGGTGTCCGGTCCCGGTGGGCTCGAATCCCGGCCCTGCGGTCGGTTGCTGTTGGATTGCTGTTCGCTTCGCTTGTTGTCCTCTCAATTGGTGGACTGGCCTACAGCATTGCCCCGGTTAGTCCCGGTGAGGAGATTGAAACAGGACCGGAAGGCCATCTGGAGGTTGAGGACTACACGATAACGTACGCTGAAGGCGTCGAAGACCAGTATATTGGGGCTGTAAGCCTACCACCACTGTGGGACCCATCCGTCACGGTGAGTGGCGTTATTATCACCAGTGACGAGCGGAACGCCTGGGAAGTCGCCGTTTCGGCGAACCAGTTGGCTTTCGACGGTCGGGCCAGAATCCCTGTTGGGGACGCAACCTGGCGCGAAACCGTTATTATTGACCGGACTGCCTGGTCGTTTACCGAAGGTAACAGCACCGCGAAGGTATTCGGACGGGTTGGTGACGATGACTGGACCTTGTTACATCGAGATACCCTAGCGGAAGGTGATGTTCGGGTTAACGGGGCAAACTTGAGCATTGAGCCTGTTGACGACTTTTATAACCTCATCGTCGAAAAAAACGGTCAACAGATTGGCTCCGAGCGGCTACCGACGGCAAACGGGACGTTTGTAATCGATGGCGTCGAGTACGAGCGGGTTGACGATGACCTGGTAGTCCGTCACGAAGGGACTGAATTCACCGTCGCGAAGTTCCAGACCCGCGAAGAGCGTTGAGGAGTTCAGTCACTCCCATTCGATTCGGAACAGTTCGACATCGAGAGTCTGTGAGTCTTCTGTGTGGAACGGAAAGGTACGTGGCAGGTCAAATTCGGCCGCGAAGGCGTGCGTAACGGTTCCGCCGTTATCGGCTGCAAAGGCTTCGACAAAATCAGCGCTTCCGGCGTTGTGTATGGAGTAAGAGACATCAGCAACTGCAGCGGTCTGTTCGAGAAAAGCCCTATCTGCGTGTTCGTTTCCGTCCTGCGCACCAAACGGTGGGTTCATCAGAACGGTTGTTCCTTCTGGCGGTGCAAGCGGGAGCCGTGTCGCATCCCCACGTATCCACGAGATTGGGGTTTTTGTCGCAATCCGTGCCTCGTTTCGGCGTGCGATTGCCAGCGGAGCAGGGTCAAGGTCCACACCGACGACTCCTGCGGGCCCCCGAAGGGCTGCAGCAAGCGCTAGCATGCCAGTTCCACAGCCCAGATCGAGGACTGTTCGTCCCTCGATATCACCCTGTAAATCCGCAGTATGAACAAGATGGGCAGCCAACTCAGGCGGAGTCCGATATTGCTCTAGGTCAACCCGAGGGTCATCGAACCCTGCCACAACACCCAACTGCTGTGTTAGCTCGCTTTTCGTGGCCATCATCTACACTGAATACATGATACTAATTCAAAAAGGTTGTTTAATTACCAGTGGTGATTGGGATTGAGATGGTGAGTTTCATTACCGTTTTTTTGAGCATGGTTTCGTCCGCGACGGACAGATGTATAGGCACCACCGTCAAAGAAAGGGTATGACAGACGAAACGGTCACGGTGACATTACAGGCAGGCGATTCAGAGGATGAACTGACGGTCCCGGCAGGTATTCTGGACCTTTTGACCGAAGAGGGAGAGGACCCAATCGAGGTTGTGGGTGACCTGGCGATGCTTGGACTCGCACAGCAAGCACACGGCATCGTCCATCACAGTCATGGCGACGTTACGGAGGATATCGAAAAAGCGGAGGCACTGACGATGGAGCTGTTCGAAGAGCGCTTCGGACAGTCCTTTGGCGAGATGACCGGCCACAGCCATTAAACGACGGCTCGGGGTCAGTCGTCAGTAAACAACCAACAGCTCCTGGTAGCCCCACAGAGCCTCCGCAATTACTCTTTTCATAGATTCACTCCGAAACTGCTACCTTTCCAAAACCAAAACTTGCCATATGGACGAACCAAGCAAGACGGTTCGCTATCTCACGTGGCTCAGCGAACTGGACCCTTTCTACCGGATTCTTGTCTATCTTGGGATACTCGCTGGGTTGAGCCTTATTGGTGCGTCACTCGCTGCAGAGGAACCGATTTTCCTGCTCGTGGGAATTTTCTGGCTTGTCGTCGCCTCTGTCGTCGTCTGGTTTGCAACACGGTTCGAATCTGCGTGATTTGAGGGAAACGTCCCACTTATCGAATCGGCCCAGTCGGTGCCTCGTCACCAGCGTGTCGCAGATAATGAAAAATGTACGTCTGTGTATAGCCCGCAAATTCCGAGCCAAGGCACTCCCGAATTGCGGCTGAGGTTTCGCTATAGTTGCCACAATCACACGCAGGGTAATACTCCGCTATCGTCTTCCGAATCCAGGTGTCGAGCGGAACCGCTTCGAGAAAGCCCAGGGCGAACAACAGGACACAGTCAGCAACCTTGTCACCCACGCCGACGAACTGTGTGAGATACCTCCGAGCGTCCTCATACGACATCTCCTGTGCTCCCTCGGGGAGGGTCCCTCCTGCTACCATCTCTGCCGTCTGTTTCACGTACGGTGCTCGATAGCCGAGTGAGAGGTCACGTAATTCCTGTTCCGTCGCCCCGGTAAGCTGGGTCGCCGTCGGGTACGCGTGATAGGTTTCCCCATCGAACGCAACTGGCGTCCCATAGGCCTCCCGAAGCGATTGTTGCATCTCGTGAATCCTGGTCACATGCATCTGAGCCGAACAGATAAACGATATCAGGGAAGGAAATGCTGGGTCCTGCACGATGCGCATCCCCCAGTACCGCTCAAATGCGGATTCGATAAGGGAATCAGTTGGAACGTGCTGCCGGACTACGTCGAGGTCATCAGTCAGCCGAAGTCTTTTTTCAATGACCGGTGTGGCATCGATAGTAGACTCCCATTCCAATCGGTTATCCTGTTGGCGTACGCGAACAACTGCTGGTTCTCCGAGTTCACGAGTTGTCGTAAGATACCACTCGTTACCGCCGTAGACCTGCTGGTCGTCGTAATCGTTTCCATCTTCGCGCCACCAGAGATACGATTGCCCGCTTTCCAGCGTGGACTGTAGGTCAAACGGCCCGACATCCGTCAGGTCGATACTCCCGTATTCCATTGCCTGAAATCAGGGCTGGAACCTTCTTTTGTGTGTCGAAGCGCCGTGTCTGATTGCCAGTCAGATGAGAGAACATAACGCTCAACAGTCCACAGGTTCAAGAGCATACAATGGCCGATTCGCCAAACTCCCATTCTCAATCCGGCACCGCGGCCACCGACGAAGCCACCGCTCTCGACGCAGTCTCACTCTCGTATCAACACCCAATTCTCCTCTTCGATGGCGTCTGTAACCTCTGTAATAACGCAATTCAGTTCATCATCGAACGCGACCCTGAGGGGACCTTTCGGTTCGCACCGCTTCAATCGCCGCTTGCACAGGAGCTACTCGATACCTGTAGCTACAATGGCGACCGATTCGACTCGGTTGTCCTGGTCGAAAACGGGAAATGCTATTCGAAATCCGATGCCGTCATCCGTTCTGCACGCCATCTCGGCGGTTTCTACCGTCTCCTTTCGCCCACAAAATACCTCCCTCGATTGCTTCGAAATCAACTCTATGATTTCATTGCAACTCGCCGGTACGGCTGGTTCGGCAAACGTGACTCCTGTATGATACCAAGTCCGGATATCGAAAAGCGGTTTCTCGCTGGCGGGCCCGGAGCGGATAGCTGATAGCGACTCTCCTTTTATTCTCGAAGCGCGTCCTCCCGTTCGACACTTTCGAGGGTTTCCTCTTCGATATCCGTCGCGACAACGGCAGGTTTGTACGCTCCACCCTCAAAGAGGTCGTGGTCGCTGATGGAGGATTTAACGTAGCGGCTGAACGCCCGTCGTTCCGGTGGGAGATGCCCATAGATAACTTCCTCTTCGACGAGGTCGTAGACTGGAATCCGAGGGGTGAGAAGTGTGTTCTCGCCGACGACGCTGTTTTCACCGACCACGAATCCCGACGTGACACGACAACCAGCGCCCAGCGAAACGCCATCCTCGATAACCACCGGTGCACCCTCAACCGGTTCCAGAACGCCGCCAATCAGCGTGTTTGCGCCCAGTTTTACGTTCTCGCCAATCTGGGCACACGAGCCGACAGTGTCACAGGAATCCACAAGCGTCCCGTCGCCGATTGATGCGCCTATGTTGACGAAAGAGGGGCTCATCAGAATGACATCGTTGCCGATGTGGGCCCCACGTCGGACGACCGTTCCATCTGGCGTATTGCGTGAACCACGTTTCCCCAGGTCGCTCGTATCGGCAAGGGGGAGGACGTCGTTGTATGTCGTATCGCCATACCGGTACTTTGAGATGTTTCGGAGGCCGAAATTGAGCAATACACCCTGTTTGACCCATGCGTTGGCAGTCCACTCACCGTTGACTTTCTCCGCTGCACGAATGTCGCCAGCCTCGAGTGCTTCGAGAAAATCCCCGAGTACCGACATCGTCTCGATACTCGTCTCCTCGGTGGTTCCTTCCTGATAATGTTGCCACAACTCCTCAATCTGTGATTGCAGGCTCATACGGTGAGCATATACTGCGTCGGGTTAGGAACTGTCGATTGTCCTCGAACGGAGTGCCGTGTTATTCGTCGATGAGTTCTTCAAACTCCGGAAGCACGTCGTCATCAGGCGAATCATCGGCAGCTTCGGGCTTTGTTTCGCTCTCCGTTTCCGCTGTTTCGTTGTCGGTGGAGCCCTCATTCTCGCCGCCGTCATCATTGTCAGCGGACTCACTCTCGTCTTCAGTATCGGACTCGTCGTCGGTATCGTTTTCATCGTCCTCATCTTCGAGTACCTCGATTTCGAGGACGTCGAGTGGGATATTTTTGAGTCGCTGACCAATTTCCTTGCGAGCAATTCTGGACGCGTGTTCCTCACGCTCGACGTTGAAGACCGTCATTTCGAGTTCCAGCGCGACAAGTGCCTCGTCAGCAGCAAGAAAGGCAGGCGGTAGCTCTTCTCCCGACGGGGAGGTTCGCTTTCCCATATTTATTTCGACATAGTTGAGGTCCGGATTGAGCATTTCGCCGGTTTTCGAGATAGCAATTCGAATGGCTTCATCCGGTGTTTCGACGTCATACACGGGCACAGCGGCTTCGACGACAACTCTGCAGTTCATATACGACGTTTGACTGGCAAGTAATATGAAGGTTAGGCCTAAATCGGGCAGCGAACCCCATAACATCAAGATGAGGCCCAGCCACTCACAGCAGGTTCCGGATTTTCGGCTGACCCCTTTTGAATAACCGTATTGATTCGTCCCAACGGTTAGGTATATTCCAGTAGTCTATCAGATGAGATGCAAATTACCGGTGTCACGCAACACCATATCAGTCATCCGCTGGATGGAACGTTCTATCCCACGTGGATTCCCGGCTATCCACAGGGTACCCACGAAGCGGAGGTGTTCGAAATCGAAACCGATGCGGGGATAACCGGTATCACGGCAAGCCCGAGTTTCGCTGGCGGTCTCGATTACGAGGAGGTGTTGCAACTCTTTCTCATCGGCGAGGACCCACACGACATCGAGACGATTATCAGAAAGCTCGAGAGCATTCACACCATCGGTCCACGGTCGTGGCATATCGAACTTGCGCTGTGGGATATCATCGGCAAAGCCGCTAATAAACCGGTGTACGAACTGCTCGGTGGAAGCCCAGAGCCGGTTCGTGCGTATGCAAGTACAGGACAAATTCTCCCTGCTGAAGAGCGCATTGAATATGTCGAAAATCGAGTTTCTGAGGGCTTCGAGGCGGTCAAACTCAGGATTACCGAGCGCGAGGACCTCGAAGTAGTTCGGAGAGTTCGTGAGGCGTTTCCCGAGTTGACGCTGATGGTTGATGCCAACAAGGGATGGATGGTGACAGTCATGGACGAGGAGCCGATCTGGTCAGTCAGCGAGGCTATCCAGGTCGCCCGTGAACTCGAAGCAATTGGGAATATCGGCTGGCTCGAAGAACCGCTCCCACGGCACAATTACGAAGGGTATGCGCAGTTGCGAGCAGCCACGGATATTCCGATAGCAGGTGGGGAGTTCAACCACGGAGCCCACCAGCTCTACCGGTTTCTCGACAACGATGCAGTCGACGTGTTACAGCCGGATGCTGCGCTCGCGACCGGCATTCGACAGGCAACGGAAGTTGCTGGCGCAGCGCAAAATCAGGGTGTCGAGTTCATTCCACATACCTGGACGAACGCGATTGGGTTCGCTGCAAATCTGCAGGTGCTCGTCGCTGTCGACGGGCCATGGTGTGAGTTTCCGCTCGACCCACCATGGGTCCCCGAGGCCTGGGGGGCAGTTATCGAGCAGCCGTTTACTGTCGATGATGGATACGTGACCCCACGAGAGGAACCCGGACTGGGAGTGACGCTGAACCCGGATGTACTGGAAGACAAATAACGACGGAAAATGAACTCATGCAAGAACGCTACTACGATCTTGACAGTTACGACGTATCGGACGCAATTCGCGAGAAACACAAGACACAGGCCGAATCAGTGCTGACGAAAGAGGAGTACGGACACCTCATCGGTGGAGAATGGGTCGAATCGACCAGCGGAAAGACAGGTGCAGCAATCGACCCAACGACCGGCGAAACCCTGGCAACCGTTCAGGTAGGGACAGCCGAAGATGTCGACAGGGCTGTGCAGGCGGCACAGGATGCACTCGATGGAACGTGGGGACAGCTTTCACCACGCCAGCGAGCAAAAAGGCTGCAGGAGATAGTCAACCGCCTGGAGGAGGCACAGACTGATATTGCGAAACTCGACAGTCTGGAAGCTGGCAAACCAAACATGCATTCGAGGTTTGTCGACTCGGAAGTGTTGCTCGAACAGTTCCGCTACTTTGCAGCGCTTGCACGAACGGCAAGCGAGGGACGTGTCATTCCGTCAGGCGATGACAAGCAAATTGTCACCCGCCGCGAACCATACGGCGTCGTCGGAGCCATTTCGGCATGGAACTTCCCGGCGATGTTCGTCGCGTGGAAACTCGGTCCGGCACTCGCCGCTGGCAATACGGTCGTGTTCAAACCAGCGTCGAAAGCAGTGCTTTCATCGCTGGAGATAATCCGAATCTGTGACCGAGTCCTGCCACCGGGGACGGTGAACATTGTGACTGGACCTGGTGGTGAGGTTGGTTCAGCGATTTCGACACACAGCGACATAGACAAGGTAACCTTGACGGGCTCGAAACGAGCCGGTGTGGCCACGCTCGAAGGGGCCGCCCCGACGATTACGCCTGTCTCCGTTGAACTGGGTGGAAAAAGCCCGAACATCATTTTCCCAGACGCTGACCTCGAGAAAGCGCTGGAAGGCACGCTCGTGAGCATCTTTTTCAACTCCGGACAACAGTGTACTGCCGGCTCACGGCTGTTCTTGCACGAAGATATCAAAGAAGAGTTCCTGGATATGTTGACATCGCGGATTGCCGACCTCGAAGTAGGCGATCCGCTTTCGCCGACGACGGATATCGGTCCGATGATTGACCACGAGCATCAGCGAGACGTACTTGAGTATATTGAGGGGGCGGTTGCAGACGGAGCAACGGTCCTCGCTGGGAACGATGCGGATGAGACGTTTGCTGGAAACGACGCAAGCGATACCGCGGGAGCGCCATTCGTTCAGCCGACAGTGGTAACTGATGTTGAGGATGATGCGACAATCTCCTGTGAGGAAGTCTTCGGGCCGGTATTAACCGTTTTCGAGTGGAGCGACCGGGACGAAGTTATCGAACGGGCGAACAATACCGACTTCGGGTTGGCTGCCGCAGTCTGGACACAGGACCTGAACGATGCCCACGAAGTGTCGGCTGCACTTGAGGCTGGGACTGTCTGGGTAAATACCTATAACGACCTGCTGGAGCCAGCACCTCACGGTGGCTACAAGGAAAGCGGGATGGGTCGTGAACTTGCCGAGGAGGCGCTTGATGATTACTCACAGACCAAGACCGTCAACATCAGCCTCGGTGATATCCCGAAATTCTGAAAAATAGTGTAATGAGAATTAAATTACTATAATAGGTAACAAACAGTATATACTCCACAAGGACGTCGAAATCGACAGTTGCAACTCTGTTAATTTAATTTATAAATTATATCCGATAAATATATGTGTATAGAGAAGAGAGTGTGACCCATGAAAGCAGTAGTCTTTCAGGGGGCCAAAGAGCCGCTCGAAGTGAAAGAGGTCGACCGGCCGGACTGTGACGACGATGGGGTTGTTGTCGAGACGGAAGCGTGTGGCATCTGTCGCAGCGACTGGCACGCGTGGCAGGGAGACTGGAGCTGGATAGGGATGATGCCCACTCCGGGACTCGTCTTCGGCCACGAACCGGTCGGTCGGGTTGTCGAGGTCGGTGAGAGCGTCGAACGGTTCTCCGTCGGCGACCGTGTGACAAACCCGTTCAACCTGAGCGACGGAACCTGCCCGTACTGCCAGGCTGGGCGGGCCAATATCTGTGAGCGCTCGGTCCCGATGGGATTTGTCGGGTTCCAGCCGGGAGCCTTTGCCGAAGAGTATCCAGTTCGGATTGCTGACCAGAATCTGGTCAAGGTTCCGGAGCATATCGACGCCAAAGATGTGGCAGGGCTGGGCTGTCGGTTCGCAACAGCATTTCACGGCGTCTCTCGACGCGTGGATATCTCACCAGGCGACTGGGTTGCAGTACACGGCTGTGGCGGCGTTGGTCTCTCTGCCGTCCACGTGGCAAGTGCACTCGGCGGAAACGTGATTGCTGTCGACATCGTCGAAGAGAAACTTGAGAAAGCGCGGGAACTCGGTGCGGTCGAAACCATCGATTCGAACGAGGTCCAGGATGTCCCACAGGCTATCAAAAAGTTCACTGACGGGAGCCGCGGTGTCGAAATCTCCGTCGAGGCGCTCGGAATTGCTCAAACGATTCAGGACTCTGTGAACTGTCTCGCACCCGGTGGCCAGCATCTCCAGCTCGGAATGACGACAGCGGATGAGGGTGGGGAGGTTGCACTCCCAGTCGACAACATGGTTCAGGACGAGCGGGAGTTCTACGGCTCATATGGCATGCCGCCACACGAGTATGAGGGCATTTTCCGCATGATGGAGGGCGGGAAAATCGACCCATCCGCTATCGTCTCAGAGACCTGCTCGCTCGAAGAGGTTCCTGCTGTGATGGAGCGGATGGGTGAGTATGAGACGATGGGTATTCCAGTGTGTACTGAGTTCTAGGCGCGCTGGAACTACCAGTCCGGGGCGTCGAGTCCTGCTGCTTCGAGGTGTTCTTTCCAGTATTTTTGAACGGTGAGTCGTGACACTCCAACCGCTTCGGCGATTGCTGTCTGTGACCGTTCGTCGCTTTCAACTAGCGCTCCAACGTACAGCGAAGCCGCAAGGGTGGTCTGTTTCGACCGGTCTTCGGAGACGGTAGTGAGAAAAATATCACGAGCGCGAGAACGGGCGCTGGTATTGAGCCCAAGCCGGTCAGCGGCAGCTTCGAGTTCTTCGAGCCACTCCGCATTGTCGAGTTCGTCACGAGCGCGATACACACATGAGTGTTACCTCAATGAGTATTAAACTCTATGGAGAGGGGCCAGTCAAAGGTGTTATCAAGTTTTTACGGGGTGTATGGATTGAACCGATTGACGTATCTGACGGTCCTGTCAACTGCCCGGTCGGTAAGTGCAGAACGCTCCGATGGCACTGATTGAACGTTTCTGAACTCCGTTGCACCACAAGCTGAACACGGTGACAGGAATGTTGAGGAGTGCTTGCCGCAGTCGTTACAGAGGTAGGTCTGGTTATGGGTATCCATTGTTGTTTTTGTTATGTAGCTGCTGTCTGGATTTGTCTCGCTTCGTGTATTCGCTTGCTCCTGGATTGCCAACTCTATTCTATCTTCTAGACCGTTTGGGGCACTGCCTGTCGCGTTAGGAGATGCTTAGCGGGATGGGGTGAAAAGTATACACTGGCTACTGACCCGTGGTCCTATTCGGTAGAATCATAGTTTTATTATATACGCCGGTGTGCCGATGGTGTATCCTTCAGTCTTCGGGCGGTCGTAACCGCAGTTTTGCGCGAATGCGAACGGCGCACAAGTCGAACGTCCGGGGAAGAAAACGGAGTAAGAGACCTGAAACGACTCGGCGTGTAGCAACAGGTGTGCCGACCTATTTTATTTCATGTTGTAACGCTGTGCGGTAGTCGAATCTACCGAGCACCTGTCGAAAAACACGACACGCAACTCATTATGACCGAGATAACTACGAGTAGGACGACCAATGCCCTGGCAATGTTCCCATGGGGACACTTCGGTGTTGCGTACATACTCTATTCGCTGTATGCTCGCGGTCGGTTCGGTCGGCCGCCTCGACCGGAGCCAGTTCTTGCAGTTGTGGTCGGCTCGCAATTTGCGGATCTTATCGATAAACCGCTCGCCTGGGGCCTCGGTGTTCTGCCAAGTGGCCGGTCATTCGCACACTCGTTGCTGTTTGCTGCGGTGCTGATCGTCGTCGTTTATGCCGTCGCATTCAGTATCGATAGAGTTGAGACGGCCACCGCATTCGTACTTGGCCATCTGTCGCATCTCCTCACAGACCTTCCACCACGGTTCTTCCTCGGCTATCCCTTCGGTACAGAGTTTCTGTTCTGGCCGTTTCTCTCCCTGCAGGAGTTCAATTATAACGAGCGGCACTTCGAGCCACCCGAAGTCGTCGAACTGATTATAGCGCCGCTCACGGACCCGCTCGTGTTCAGTATATTCGAACTTGTGCTGTTTGGGCTCGCAATTGCCCTCTGGTACGTTGATGGATGTCCTGGACTAGGATACGTCAGTTGTGGTTGAAAGATAGAAACGCAGCCAATCGTGAGCGTCTGGGTGACCTCGTCGAAAGTCACGAACATCTCCTTGGTACTAACGGTCTCAGGGAGTTCTGACTCTACGGGATGCATATGTATCGCGTATTCCGCAACGGTTAAAGCCGACGCCAAATAGCCTTCAGGTACGGGCCGGTGGGGTAGCTTGGTATCCTTCGGCCTTCGGGTGGCCGTAACCGCAGTTCGAATCTGCGCCGGCCCATTTTCCCACCGAACGACGACGAGGAGCGTCAGCGACGAGTCCCTGAGGTGTGGAAAATGCAGCCGTAAAGATTCGAGCAGGGAAGTCGCAGCGTGAACGGAGTGAGCGACCGTCTTCCCGTGTTCGATATCTGCGCCGGCCCATACCGCCCGTCAACCTTTTCCAGCATTAGCTTACATTTTCAACCGATAATCGCTGGAGGGCCGTACGATGAGTCTTGCCGAGTGGCAAGCCGACACCGAACCGCTCGATAACCAGGTCGGAGAGCCCTCGAAACTCCAGTTTCCCGAAGATTGGCAGTATTCCACCAGTTGGCAACGAGCACAGACGGATCGAGACCGCGGTGTCCCCTCGAAAAACGACGCTGAGCGCTTTGTCTGGCTCGAAGAGAGCGATACGCGGAAGCGTGTTGTCTTTGCCCTCGATGGCAGGACACTCCGAGCACAGTGTGAATGCGCCGGCTTTCATCACCGCGGCTGGTGCGCTCACAAGCGGAGCGAACAGTCCAGGGCAAGCAGTGACCGGTGAGATATACTTTTTACCAGATATTCGTCAGAAGTGCTGTGCAAGATGGAACGCGCATATTCATCAATCTGCACAGCCATGATGGATAAGAAAGGAAACTCGCTATAC
>LKMJ01001469.1_pt1 | contig 20825 bp, 19 predicted proteins | sample 643391 | NCBI WGS metagenome assembly LKMJ01 (sample SAMN04112250, study PRJNA286221) | soda lake metagenome | biome: soda lake; feature: Kulunda Steppe; material: water; isolation source: sample PL-Br10 brine of Picturesque Lake | place: Russia: Kulunda steppe | collected 2010-07
CCGACCTGCGCGATGCAGATGGAACACGGTACGGGATACGAGATCAAACATCCCCTGGAGGTACTCGAAGCCGCGCTGGTCTCGGAAGAATAATGAGCACCCCAGATTTAGGTGACAGTGAATGGATTTGAGCGAACGGATCGCTCGTCGCCAGCAGACGACCGCGGCGCAGTCGGTTATCACCCAGGAGAGCGCGCTGAATCCGGCGGCACACCTCCCGGAGCCGATCGGTCGTGGAGCAATACTGGAGCGACTGCTCGACGCACTCGATCCTGTATTCGAGGCGTCGATCCCCGAAGACATCGCAGTATGTGGTCCGAGTGGTGCGGGTAAATCGGCAATTGTCACCTCACTGTTTTCACATCTGAACAATAGCTTCACCGAAACAAGCGGATCGATCGGAACGACGACCCGGTCGGGATCTGCTGTCCCGACCGCACAGTTCGCGTATGTCAACACCAGACAGATCGACAGTACGTTCCAGTTCTATCATGCGATTCTTGACACGGTTTCGTCCGAACCAGTGCCCCGCCGCGGAATCGGAACCGATGAACTCGCGGAGCGTCTCGAAGCAACGATACAGGGGACTCGGCCAGTCGTCATCGCAGTCGACCACATCGAGGACGGTGGGATATCGATCGACGAAGCGACCGAGCTTCTGGAACCGGTCGACGCGTCGGTGTGCCTGCTCCTCATCCACAACGACGGGATCGACGACTGGCCGGGGGAGGTCGTCGACGTACCACGCTACCAGACGCACGCGCTCGTCGACCTGCTCGCCGAACGGGCCTCGTACGGACTGGCGAGCGGTACCGTCTCTCACGAAGTCGCCCGCGAAGTCGCGAGCTGGGCAGACGGGGACGCACACGACGCCCTCGCCGCGCTGTTCGGCGCTGCGATTCACGCTCAGGAGAGCGAACACGAACGCATCACGTCCAACGATGTCGCCGCCGGGATGGATGCGGTTCCGGAAGACTGCATCCAGATCGGACGCGTGCTCGCTCTGCCGGATAACCGTCGGAAAGTACTGCTCGAACTGCTCTCGGTCGGGCCCGAAGCGGTGACAATCAGCGAAGTCGCTACGGAGATCGGCAGGCGGACCGACCTCTCGCCGAACACCGTCCAGCGGTTCGTGTACGAACTAGCCGAGACGGGAATCCTCGAACGCACCGTCATCAACAGGAGTGGCTCCGACGGTCGGCGTCCAACCACGGTCGTCCCGCGGTTCCCGACACTCGTGTTCCAGCGACTCGAAGCCAACCGCTAGCGATCAGTTCCCATCGGCAGTCGGTTCGCCGATACCATCCGGTGTGTCGGACTCGACGTACTCCAGATCGTCAGTAAACCGGTCCAGCGCGATCACTGCTGACGCACCGAGGACCGTGGCGAGGAGTATCGGCAAGAGCGGTTCCACAACGTTTCCTGTAAATGACTCCGTCGTGACAGTTATTGAAACGTTTGCTATGACCTGCTGTGCCGGAAGCAACAGCCCACCGATCATGAGCGCGACCAGGAAGGCAAGCGTTTCGGCTCGATGGCGTTCGAGGGCGCGCTTGACGAGATGAGCGACCGTCAACAGACCGACGACTGCGCCGGTCATGAAGGTAACGACGACCGTCCCCGTCGCGAGCAGTTCTGCGATACTGCCGCCCGAGAGCACCCCAACCAGCGCGTCGACGAACGCGTTGAGCGCGTCAAGCATGAAGTAGTACTGGCCGAGCACGAGCAGAAAGAAGGCCCCAGACACGCCGGGCAACACCATAGCGCTGACGGCGATCGCTCCGGCGACGAAGACGACCGGAAGCGCGTGAGAGACCGAGCCAGCAGTAACGAGCGTCACGCCGCCAGCGATCACGATACCCGCGGTCATGATCGGGATGGATCGGCGGCGAGGGAGCCGAACCTGATCGGCGAGGACGACCGCGGATGCGCCGATCAGGCCGAAGAAAAACGCCGCTGTCCCCGCGGGATACGTCTCGGCAACGGTCCCCACAACACGTGAGACGGCGAGAACGGCGGTTCCGATTCCCGCCCCGAGCGCCAGCAGAAACCCGAGATCCATCCGACCGACCCCATCGACGAACGATTCGCGCGCCGCGGGGTCGTGCGGGCGGACCGCGTGGGTAACCAGCCGTGGATCGAGCGTCGTAATCGCGGTGACAAGCCGTTCGTAAATCCCCGTGATCAGAGCGATCGTCCCGCCAGAGACGCCCGGAACCATATCCGCAACACCCATCGCGAACCCCTTGAAGTAGATCGATAGCCAGTCGCGCATCTACAGGTACCAACAGGAGGCGGAATAAAAACGGTTGGCGTTTCCGCTCCTCGGTCGCTCAGTTCTGCTCGAACTCAACCACCCGTTCGTCGCCGTCGTAGATGGCTGGTTCGGGAACGTCGGTACTCCCGGTCGTGCGAACGTCCTCGTCGAACGCCGACAGATCAATCTGTCCTCCTTCGATCGGAGCCTCGGCGACCTCCTCGGCGGAGAGGTCCTCACCCGCGAGCACGGTGTACTCGTCGGTCGCCGTCACCGCGCTATCGGTGTATCCGTCCTCCGTGTCGAGCTGGTTGTCGGTCGCATAGGGGACCGTAACCTCGAACGAGCCGTCGTCCCCAGCCTCGACGGACTGGGCGTAGATGAACGGCCGGTCGCTGTTGGCTTCCAGCGGAACTGCCACGACGAGGGTCTCACCGGGCTCCGCATCGCCGGTGATCGTCGCCCCCTCGACGCGTTCGTAGGTCTTGACAGAGGAGACGATCCGTGTCTCCTCGCCGACTTCGAGGCCGAACTGTGTTAACTGCTCTTCGATTGCAGGTACATCTTCCCAGCCATCCGCAACCGCCGGGAACTCGGCCCACACTGTCCCGCCCTCACCGTCGGGAACCGCACCGACGACGGAGAACGACTCGCTCTCGTGGACGAGTCGGTAGCCCTCCATCCCCTGAGAGTCGTCGTAGTACAGGGAACCAAGCATCGAGTCGTAGTAGTCGTCACTGGCGACCTGGACGCTTCCGCCGTCCACATCGGGGGCCGATGCCCACTGCGTGATCGCACCGAACTTGCTACCCGCCATCTGATCGTCGATCGTAACGTACCGGACCTCTTCACCAGTTTCCTGTTCGGTCCGATCGTCCCGAATATCGCGAAGCTCGTTGTCGTCCATCTCGGCGATCGTCCCGTCGTGACGCTCGGAGGCGGGCAGCGCCTCCAGCAACAGGTCCGCGCGCTCCTCGGACTGTGCCTGGAAGAACCCACTGGCAGTGTCAGTGCCCTGCTGGAACGGGTTTGCGGTCGGTATCCGCTCGCCCTCGACAGTGATCCAGTGGCCGTAGTCCCACCACGACATCACGCCGTACGCGCCGTCGGGATACGCGTAGTCGTCGGTTCGCTCATAGGATCCGTAGTACTCCATCGCCTCGTCGGCGTCGCCGAAGGTCCCCGGCTCCGGCGTGTCGCCCTCCATCCAGTCGAACGTATCATCCCAGTACTCGACCGGACCGGGCTGCTGTTGATTCGCCTGGCTGACCGCCGAGAAGCCGAGCACGCCCGACGCCAGTGGGAAGACGATTACGAGCACGACGGTAACGATTGCGATCACCTGATAGGTCTCGACATCCGCGAGCCGGTCGATAGAGGGGGTTTCGAGGAGTGTGAACGCCTGCACGAGAATCCAGCCGTTCAGGACGGCCACGGCAACGGCGAGGTAGTAGTGATAGCGGATCTGGGTCAGCGCCATCAGTGTCAGGAATATCGTCCAGACCACGATGAGGAGAGTCTCCGCGCGGAACCGGCTGGCATCCAGCAGTTGCCAGACCATCCAGACGAGCGCGATGATGGCGAAAATATAGGTGAAGGCGTAGTTGTCGATCAGATAGGTGCTTGCGCCGCCGGGCTGTTCGGCGGTTGGCTGGGCCTCACTGATCGTCAACGCGGTATCGGACTGGCCGAGCAAGAGCTGGCTCTGCACCTGGCTCCAGACGGTGTCGAACAGCCCCGGCAGCGCAACGGCGACGACTGCAATCGCGAGAACGACCAGCCCACCCACCGCGATCGGATAGCCCGTCGTATTGATCTCGCGTGTATCCCACTGCCGGGCGAGCCACGCCATGAAGACACAGCCAGCGGCGACCGACAGTGCAACCAGCGGCTGCAACAACGACATCGTGGACGGGCTCGTGATCGCGAACTCGTCGACGGCGGGAAGAGAAAGAACAGCCCCGACAGTGAGACTCACCGCGCCGACGACCGCGAGGTGTTCGGGGCTGCGGCCCTGCAGGTACTCGACACACAGTGCAACCGCGAAGAACGCGCCGAGGATACCGATCAGGATAACCGCAGGGGGCCAGGTCCAGAGATACACCGCCAAGGAGAACCCGGCCAGACCGCTCCATTTGAGTGTGTTGTCGAGCCCTTTCCAGTCCCGGTCCTGGAACTGTTCGTAGACCGGTTTCTCTCGCTCGGCGACCGTCAACGCGACCATCATCGCGAGTACGGTCGTCGCCTGAAACAACACTTCCGCGACGTGATGATCGGTAAAGCCCACGGTGCTCCGCGTGAGGAACATGCCGGGAAGCAACGCGAGAATAAGAACGGCAAACAGCCCGCCGAGACGTCCCGAAAGACGCTTTGCGATGAAATACGTCGGGAGCGCACAGAGGACACCGAAGACAGCCGGTGCAAGAACGAAGACGATCCCCGCCTGACGCTCGGTCGGACTGCCCAGACCGACGATCAGGATCACGGTGGCGATCAACTGGTCGAAGAGCGTCCCAAACTGATCCGCGCTCGTCCCGAACGGGAACCGCGTCCACGGGTCGAACGGCATCGTCGTCGGATAGTTCTCGACGACATACATCGTCTCGCGGAAGTGATAGTACGCGTCGTTGCCGCTGAAGTAGACCCGGTCGTCCCGGACGAAGTTCCCGTACGGCTGCACGCGGACCCAGAACATGAACAGCAACAACAGGCCCAGCACCGGGACGTGATACCACTGCTGGAGGAGCTCTTCGGCCGACCACGAATCGCCGAGGTCGAACCGATCGGTGTCGAGACTCATTGTCAACGACCAGTCCGAACCGAAGAATAAACCTTGTTATCTCACGTGCAAACGGAAACTCGACATCCCTGCGATCGTTAGTTTTATGTAAATTCTGTTTGTTTAGAAACACTAGTTAGATGCGAACGAGCGACTGATATCATGCCCACAAGCCGCCGCCGCCTCCTGAAAAAAGCAGGCCTGTACGGTATCGGAACCGTCGTCGGTCTTGCAGCATTGCCCTCTCGAACACCCCGCGTGCAGGCCCCCGTCAGCGATATCCCACACCCCGAAACGCTCCCTGAACTCGCCAACGACGGTGGAGCACCGATCGAAGACGAAACGACACCGTTCCCCGTCTGGCACTACAAACACGAGCGCTCGGGGTTCCGAGCGACAGCCCCGATCAACGTCGTCTTTATGTTGGACGGAACTGATGCGGACCTGGAGGATGTCATGTCAGTACTCGATAAGATCGGCTGGTACCGCTCGCCCGAAGAGTATACCAGATATGCCTGGAACTACCACAAGGACCGGTTCGAGGTCCAGCACGCGACTGCCGCCGAAACCCTATTCGGTAACGTCGGTAGACACCACGTCCGGTGCTGGCAGTTCGGAAACACCGTGTCGATGCAGGCCCACGAGGACACCCCGGGATTCCCGAAACACACGATCGAGTCCTACGAGAGCACCCGAACACTCATTGAGCATCTCTATGGCGTCCGGGGTTGGTCCGTGGCGTCGGCCGCGCTAAACTTTGGCAACGAGAAAGACCCCGACCACGACGGCCTCATAACGGTGATCGAGCCGTGACGGGGACGAGCTACCGGTCCGTCTCTTCCCTGTGGAAGCAGCTACACCGAGTCCTCGATCACACTCTGTTCGGCGTCTCGCCCCGTCGTACACTCGGCGGAATCGCAGTCGTCGGTGCGTTCCTCTCGATTGTTAGTCTCGGCGAGCTCTTCGCACGGATACTGGCGAGTGGTATCTCCGTCTGGTTCCTCGCGGAAGCGGTCGACCTCATACGCTGGCTCACTATCGTTGTCGCCGTCCTGTCGACGTTCGTAATTGCGATCGCCTACGCCCTCTTCAACGGCGGCGTCGTGACGACGTATACGATTGCCGTTTCGCCGATCCTTGCCGGCCTTGCGACACGGGGCTACTGGGCACTCGGCATCGACGCGACGCTGGCGCTTTCCTGTGGGGCGATCGCTGCGACCATCGCTCTCTACGTAACCAGCTACCGAACGACCGGAACGGTTCGTCCGGCCCGGTTCGAGGGCGTCGAGGACGGACTGTTGTTCGCGTCGAGCGTCACCGTGATTGGCATGGTTGCACTCTGGCGGTTCGTCACGACGACGGCGGAGTTTACGACGATCACACTGGTCCAGCCAGCGCTTGCGGTGACGATCGCTTCCCTCGGCTACTACTGGTACCGCTGGGCGGCAGCAAGCGAGCGCGGGAGTTAACATCAGCGGCCCCTTACAGTGGATATGAGCGATTTTCGCGCGGTTATCGTCGACGTCGACGGCACAGTCGTTCTCGGTGACGATCCGATTCCGGGTGCGCCAGATGGGGTACAGCGGCTCCGAGACGCCGGTCTCGACCTCCTCTTTCTCTCGAACAACCCGACCAAACGCCGGGAGCAGTACGTCGGTCGGTTGACGCCACACGGGATCGAGGTCGATCTTGACCGGACCCTCACCGCGGCGTCAGTGACCGGCGAATACCTCGCTGCCGAGCATCCAAACGACGACTTGTTCGTAATCGGCTCGCCGGGATTACTGGCAGGATTGCGTGACCGCGGACTGAACGTCGACGCAACGCCAGCTGAAGCGGACGTCGTCGTGGGGTCGATGGACCGATCGTTCGATTACGAGACGATGACCCGAGCGATGTGGGCGCTCGACGGCGGGACGACCTTCCTCGGAACCGATCCCGACATGACGATTCCGACCACAGAGCGGGCCGAACCGGGGACGGGTGCAATCTTGCACGCGCTGGGCGGAGTGACCGATCGGCAGCCGGATCGGATCCTCGGAAAGCCCTCGCGCACCGCAGCCGACGCGGCGCTCGACCGTCTGGGCGTGCCTGCGGAGGACGTACTGGTGATCGGTGATCGACTCGATACCGACATCGAACTCGGCCGTCGAGCGGGAATGACGACCGCCGTCGTCCTGTCGGGAATCACTGATCGGAGTGACATCGACGAGTCGGCATACACTCCCGACCACATCCTCGACTCCATCGCTGACGTCGACGAGTTGCTCTGATTTCCCGCCCGATCGAGGACGACCGAGTCGGCAGGAATCGAGCCACGAGACTTTTGGGTTGCACCTGCGAACGGAAACTCATGAGAGGAGTCGGACAAAGACGCGCCAGCGGGGAACGGCTGTGACGGGTATCCGCAAGTGGATCGAACGGGCACGGAGCGAGCGCTGGGGTATTCTGGTGGACCTCCTCTTTGCGATCCTCTGGGTGACGGCGGTCGACCTGTTCTTCCAGTTCGTCGATGGCCCGACGTGGGCCTACTACCTGTTCATGCTCACTGGGATCGCAGTCTACTTCGGGCTGCTCTGGAACTTCGAGCTCGCACGGCGGTTCCAGCAGCCGGACTGATCCGTTGCAGGTGGGTTTCCCGCCAAAAAAAGCGAGTGTTCCGTGAGCGGGAGGTAGCGGCGGCGCTACTCCGCCCGCGCGTCGACAACCAGTACGGGGATACGGGTCTCGCGGAGCGTCCGTTCGGTAACGCTCCCCAGCAGTGCGCGCTTGACGCCGGAACGTCCCTGCGATCCCATAACGACGAGATCGATATCGTGGTTTTTGGCGTACTTCGCGATCATCGAATGGGGCTTTCCGGCGGCGACGTGCTCGACGGCGTCGATACCGCGCGCTTGTGCGCGGTCAGTTACGACGTCGATCGCAGACTCGGCCCGTTCGCGCAGTTCGTCCATCTCGCGCCACTGACCCGCCTGAATCCGGTCGACTTGCTCCGGGCCCAGGCTGATACTCAGGTGCCCCACGTCAACGACGTACAGCGCGTGTACCGTTGCGTCGTACGTCTCCGCGAGGTCAAGCGCGTGATCGACTGCTATTTCTGCCGTGTCGCTACCGTCCGTCGGAACCAGAATGTTTTCGTACATGGGTTACTCCTCCGTGTGGCCGCCGTCGGTCGCGACGACGTCCTCCGCGGTCTGTTGTTGCCCCATCGGCTCGGGGCTGTGACACTGCCGGACGACCTGTTTGGTCTCCATCGGCGGTTCGTCGGTCACCACCGAAACGCCGATGGTGACGGCAAAAACGATCGGGACCGCGATCAGCGCCGAGCCGATCGCAGGCACCCACTGCTCCAGTAGCGGGAAGAACGCGCCGTCGACGCTCGCGAGATACACCGGTACCACTTCGTTGATCATGGGGATCGTCCAGATGAGAAGTCCGGTGGTCATCCCAGCGAGTGCGCCCTGTCGGTTCGTGTTCTCCCACCAGAGTCCGAGGAAGAACATCGGGAAGAGCACGGCACCGGCGAGCGCAAAGGCGTAGGAGACGAGTGCGGCGATCGGTGCTGCAGGGTCGAGTGCGGCGAGCGTCGTCAGGACGCCCAGCAGGACGATCGAGAGCCGACCGACGAGCACCTGCTCACGCTGGGTCGCCTCGGGATTGATAATGTTGGTGTAAATATCGTGGGAGATCGCCGAGGAACCGGCAATAAACAGGCCGGCGGTCGTTGCAATCGCTGCAGCGATACCGCCCGCAGCGACGAGTCCGACGAGCCACTGTGGCATCCCGGCGAGCTGCGTCGCCAGGACGACGATAACGTCGGCCGCCTCACCGCTCATTCCGGGATCACCGTAGGTCGGTCCGAACTCGCTCTGATCATACAGTGAGGTCCCGAACGCCGCAAATGCCGGGGCGCTCAGATACAGCACGCAGATGAAAAAGAGTCCCCAGACGCAGGACCAGCGGGCCGTCTTTTCGCTTTCGACCGTGTAAAAGCGCACTAGAACATGGGGAAGGCCACAGGTGCCGACGATCAGCGAGAACGCGGTTGCGATCCAGAGATAGTAGCTCTCGTTGACGAACGGCTCGCTGAACTCCGCAGCGAGGTCATCAAGGAGCAAGCCGTACTCGATCTGCGGAGCTATGGTGGAGAAACCCTGCGAGAACCCGACAGCGTACAGTCCGGCGAGGAACGCAACGATGAGGATCGTGTACTGCACCGCCATGTTCTTGGTCGCACCCAGCATCCCCGAGAGCGTCAGGTAGCCGACCGTGATCGTCATCATGATGATAACCATCGCCTGATAGCCAGAGAACCCGAGAACACCGAGGTCACCGAAGATGTACAGCCCGACCAGCCCCATTCCACGGGCCTGGCCGATGGCGTAGACGAAGCCGATCAGGAACGTCGTTACGGCTGCGATTGCCCGCGCAGCGTCGGAGTTGAACCTGTCGCCGACGAAGTCCGGCGCGGTGTACTTTCCGAACCGCCGCATCTGGGAGGCCATGAAGATGAGCAGGATGAAGTAGCCCGTCGTCCAGCCGACGACGAAGGCGAGGCCGTAAAACCCCGACAGCGCGATGAGCGCGGCCATCCCGAGATAGGACGCCGCCGACATCCAGTTCGCGCCGATCGCCATCCCGTTCTCGACGTTACCGATCGATCGCCCTGCGACCCACATGTCCTCGGTGTCGGCGACGCGGAAGACGAAGCCGATCGCGAGAAACAGGAGCAACATGGAGACGACGATGATCGAAGGGACGGTCTTGAACGAGACGTCCAGGCCCTCCGGAAGCAGTTCGCCGGTCGCCAGGATCGTCGTAGAGAGGTCGATCATTCGTCGGCCCCTCCATCAGTCGTCGCTGTGGCCGCCTGGCTGTCGGTGTCGATCGGTGCCGAGTGATCGATCCCGTACTTCTCGTCGAGTCGGTCACGCCTGCGGGCGTACCAGACCGACAGGAGGACCGCGCCGCCGGGAGCCCCGATAGCGACGAGGAAGTAATGGAGCGGGAACCCGATCACGGGCATCGCACTCGTCATCATCTCCGGCGCGAGATACGTCAGCGTTACCGGCCCGAACACGATCAGGAACCACGCCGCGAAGCCGGTCCAGACCACCCGAAGGTGATCGCGCATGAACGGCGTGCTCGGCTTCAGGAGGTTCACTTCGCTCTCCAGGTATTCAGTGTCTCGGTGCGTCTCGGCTGCCCCCGTCGCTACACCACCATCCGTCTCGACCGACTGGGGCTTTGTCTCTCGATCGTCCGTGTGTTCTTCTGTCATGTGTGGTAAGTACTTGCACTGCAACCGATCGCCAGTTCGTCTCGGCACTGTTCGGCTCCATCCGTCCCGAAAACACGGGACGAGGACTCGACCGCTAGTCGCTCCGTACCTGCTGCTGGATATCCTCGACGACACCCGGGTTTCTGAGCGTGGACGTGTTACCTAGCTCATCCCCGTTCGCGATGTCTTCGAGCAGGCGGCGCATGATCTTCCCCGAGCGAGTCTTGGGGAGCTCCGGTGTGAAGACGATCTCCTCGGGACGGGCGAACGGTCCGATCGCCTCCTCGACACCTTCGATCACGCGGTCGTGCAGGTCCTCGTCGCCGCCGCTCTCGTCTTCGGTGATCGCGTAGACATACACCGCCTCGCCTTTGACCTCGTGTGAGCCGCCGACGACGGCCGCTTCCGCGACGCCCTCGACGCCGACGACCGCGCTTTCGATCTCCATGGTGCCGAGGCGATGCCCGGAGACGTTGATGACATCGTCGATCCGGCCGAGGACAGTAATATACCCATCGTCGTCGATCTTCGCACCGTCCTCGGGGAAGTACACCCACTCGTCCGCCTCGGGATCGGAGTAGGCCTCCCAGTATTCCTGAATGAACCGCTCGTCGTTTTTGTACACCGTCCGAAGCATCCCCGGCCACGGTCGCTGGATCGTCAGGTGACCGGCACGGCCCGGTTCGACCTCCGACCTGTCGGGGGCGATGACCTTCGCGTCGATACCTGGCAGGGGCGGCCCCGCCGATCCGGGCTTCATATTGTTGATCCCCGGCAACGTCGTGATCATCATGCCGCCGGTCTCAGTCTGCCACCAGGTGTCGACGATCGGACAGGATTCGTTGCCGATATGTTTGTAGTACCACTTCCACGCCCGCGGGTTGATCGGTTCGCCGACCGTGCCGAGCAGGCGTAGACTGGAGAGATCCCGGCTCGCAGGGTACTGCTCACCCCATTTCATGAACGCGCGAATCGCAGTGGGTGCGGTGTAGAAGATGTCGACGGCGTTCTTCTCGACGATCTCCCAGAGACGATCTTTGTCGGGGTAGTCCGGCGTCCCCTCGTACATCATCGTCGTAGAGCCCAGCGCGAGGGGGCCGTAGACGATGTAGGAGTGGCCCGTAATCCAGCCGATGTCGGCCGCACACCAGTAGGTGTCCTCGGGTTTGACGTCGAGGACCGACTGGGTCGTCCACGCCGCGTAGGAGAGGTACCCCCCGGTCGTGTGTTTCGCGCCTTTTGGCTTGCCGGTCGTTCCCGACGTGTACATGAGAAAGAGCATGTCCTCGGCATCGCGGGAGACCGGGTCGACGCGCTCACCCTCCTGTGTGGCGACCAGTTCATGGTAGTCATGCTGGTTCTCGGCGAGCTGGTGGGGGAGTTCGTCTCCGAGACGGTCGACGACGACCACGTCCTCGACGTCGTGTTCGACACCGGCCAGCCCTTCGTTGGCCTTCTCGATATGGTCGAGCGCGTCGCCACGCCGGTAGTAGCCGTCACACGTGATCAGGTACTCCGAGTCGGCGGCGTTCATCCGTGTGGCGAGCGCGTCGGCCGAGAATCCGGCGAAGACCACGGAGTGTGGCGCGCCGATCCGCGCACAGGCGAGCATCGCGATCGGCAACTCGGGTATCATCGGGAGGTGAAGCGTTACGACATCGTCCTCCTCGACGCCCAGTTCCCGGAGCGCGGCCGCGAACTCGTTTACCTCCCGGTAGAGGTCCTGATACGTGTACGTGCGCGTCTCCCCGGCTTCACCTTCCCATTTGATCGCTGCGTGGTTCTTCCGCCCTGATTCGACGTGGCGGTCGACGCAGTTGTACGCCGCGTTGAGTTCCCCGTCGACGAACCACTCGTAGAACGGCGCATCGGAGTCATCGAGTACTGTATCCCACTCGTCGTCCCAGTCGAGCAGGTCGGCCGCCCGCTCCCAGCAGTCTGGCCACTCCTCCTCGAACTCCTCGTAGATCGCCGGGTCCGAAACGTTCGCCTGCTCGACGAACGCCTCGGGCGGTTCGAACTCTTTTTGCTCTGCGAGTTGTGCTTCCAGTTGAACATCGAGGTCGTCATCCTCACCCATGGTATGAACCACCAGTAAACAAGGATCGTAGTAAACCCCGTCTCTAGATGTGCAAAATAGATAACGAATCATCATGTAATACGCCGGATTTCGGCGTCGAACTGCAGGATCGGGCCGGGTCAAACAGTTCAAATCGCGACATTCATAGTGTATACTACTGCGCGACCGAGACGAAGTAGCGATCCGAAAGGGTACTGCGGACCACACCCTAGATGCTTAAACGTCCGAGTACCTCACTCGGACTCGGCACCCTCGAAGAACGCTTCCATGAGCACGTGCTGGCCTTTCCGGAGATGGTTGTGCAGGGTCGGAGAGGAAACACCCATCGAGTCCGCGACTTCCTCGGCAGTGCTCCCCCGTGGCCAGTCGAAATACCCGCCGTAGTACGCGGCCTGCAGACACGACTCCTGGCGCTCTGTCAGGCGATCGTCGACCCCCTCCCGGAACTCTCGAACGGTGCGGACCGGCCGTTCGATTTCGGTCTTCCCGACGAGTTCGACCCGTGGAAATGCGGTTTCGAGGCCCTCGACGAACGTCCGCGGATCGGCGTCCCGTGCAATCTCGGCGAGCAGCGTTCCCTCGCCGGATTCGAACGTCGCCTCGGTGATCGTTCCTCCGTACGCCGTAAGCGTTAACAGCGGCGAGTCACCACCGACCACGAACTCGAGCAACGCCCCGTCGTCGTGACTCTCGACCAGCCTGAACTCCTCGATACCGCGATGCTCCGTCGCACGTTCGAACACCGGAGCGGGATTTGCCCCCGAGAGTGTCACGAAAAAGAGGAGCGCCGATTCGGATACTGGGACGATCGACTCCAGGGCGAACCGGCAGTCGAGCTCGTCGGAGGCGCTGACAAAGAACGACTGCCCGTCGGCACACCAGAACTCCAGTTGGATGATCGAATCGGAAAGCAGCAGTTTCCGTCGCTGCGTCGCAGTAATCGTGTACCCGATGCGTCGGCCGAACGACGAGAGTGCGTCACACTCCCAGCGTTCGATACGGCGCTCCGTCGCGAGAACGAGAACACCGTACGTCGTCTGTCGGTGGCGCAGGGGAACAGCGGCGATCGACTCGATGCCCTCCTCGACATCGAGTCGGGAGTCGGTACAGACGGAGTCCGTCCGGGCGGCTTCCCGCCATGGCGTCTCCGGTTCTGCATCCTCGATACGGTCGATCACCGTATCGATCGACGCGTCGTCGATCCCGGCAGATACCGACGGCGCGAAGCGTCGTTCCGATAGCTCGTTCGTCGTAGTCCAGGCCAGCGAGTACTCGGAGCCCTCGGTGAGACCCTCGCAGACCGCGCGTTCGATCTCGGCCCGGCCGGAAAGCGACAGCAGAGCGTCACCGACGGTCTGGAGTCGCTCGGTCACGTCGATCCGCACCTTCGCGGAGCCGCTGGCCGCCGTAACATCGTCAGTCTTTCCGGGCGGATCGAAGACCAGCATGCTAAAGCCAGCCGTTCCGTCGTCGTGTCGTCGGGCGGAAACGACGGTTCGGCCGTGAAACCGCTCGCCGTCAGCGCCGAACCACCAGCCGTCCGTCTCGTGTGTCCCGGCCTCGCGGGCCGCGGAGAGATGGGCATCTGGCCCCCCAGCCTCGGCGGCACTTCGATCGTAAAACGACGAGAGATGACGGCCCGAGAGGTCACGGCGCTCCCGTACTTCGGCCGCGCGAGCGTCGTGCCAGCGTTCGACGTAGCCGTCTGCATCGAGGCGGACGATCGCTCGCACGGCGCTGGCATCACAGAGCACAGTGGAGAGTTCGTCGAAGCTGTCGACCGTCCCGGAAGGTTCGTCGCTCCGGGTACGAACGCCGGCCGTCGATAGCGCGTCGACGATGGCGTCCTCGTCGACCGGATTGAGATACTGAACGAGACTATCGAGGCTCTGCCAGCCCCCGACAGCACTGACGATTCGTGGGTCTATTTCTTCCTCGACGAGCAGCGTTTCGGCGAAGAACTGCCGGAGGTCCGCGGTCGAGACGGCTCGAAATCGATCGTTTCCGGTCCGATCAGCCGCCTGTGCAGCGACCTCGTCGATGAGCATCCCGACTCGTCGAGGCGTTACGTCGACGATCGGCGCACCGGGGTCGAGATCGTTGCTCTGGACGTATCGCTCGAACGCGCGATTCAGGTCCGAGCGGAGATAGGTCACGCGCGTCGAATCCTCTTTGGATACGTCGAGGATCGCACCAGAATCGACCGAGCGGTGGGCACGGGGGGTGATCCGAACGATCTCGGTCGTCCGCAGGCCAGCCTCGGCGACCAGTCGGACGACCAGCGCCTGTCGGTACGTGGTCGCGGCATCGAGCAGACGCTCGTACTCGACCCGTGACAGCGTATCCTCGTCCGATCTGTCCCATTCTGCGCCACACATGCTTCTCTCTAACGGAGTAACCGAAGTTAGTTCTTCGGCTTTTAATGTGGTCTACCGCCGTCTAAACCAATATCGGAGCCTACTGGAGCCACAACGGTTTCGCCAGATCAAAAATGTCGAAACAGGATTAGCGATCCCGGACAGCCGCCTGCAGTTCGCCGACGCTCTCCGGGTTTCGCAGCGCGCTGGTATCGCCGAGTGGTTCACCGTTCGTTACGCTTTCGAGCAGTCGGCGCATGATCTTGCCCGAGCGGGTCTTGGGGAGCTCGGTCGTGAAGACGATCCGAAGCGGCGTAGCCACGGTACCGATGCTGCGTTCGACGGTTTCGCTGATCAGGGCCTGCAGTGCGTCGTCACCCGTCTGGCCGCTCTCCGTGCTCACATAGGCGTAGAGCGTGTCGTCCACTCCCGCGACGACGGCCGCCTCGACGACGCCATCGACGCCCGCTATCGTCGATTCGACCCTGGTTATCTCGATCCTGACCCCCCCGACAGTCAACACGTCGTCCACCCGGCCGAGAACGGAGACGTAGCCGTCCTCGTCAATGCGTGCTCGATCGCCGGTTTCGTATCGCCACCCGCCATCGGTCTCCGTCCAGTACTCCTCGAGGAACCGACCCTCGTCGTCGTACAGCGACCGAACCATCGCCGGCCACGGACGGCTAATAGACAGATACCCGGACGCTCCCGCCGCCGCCGGTTCGCCGTCGGAATCGACGACGTCGAGTTCGGTACCCGGAAGTGCCGGTCCCGCCGACCCAGGTTTCATCGGATCGACGCCGGGGAGCGTCGTGATCATCATCGCACCGGTCTCGGTCTGCCACCAGGTGTCGACGATCGGGCATTCGCCGTTCCCCACGTGCTCGAAGTACCAGTGCCACGCACGCGGACCGATCGGCTCGCCGACAGTCCCGAGCAGACGGAGGCTGGACAGGTCGTGGGCGTCGGGGTACTCCTCGCCCCACTTCATGAACGAGCGAATCGCCGTCGGTGCAGTGTAGAACACGTCGACCGCGTTTCGCTCGACGATGTCCCACACGCGGTCGCGCTCGGGGTAATCCGGCGACCCTTCGTACAGCATCGTCGTCGTGCCGAGCGCAAGGGGGCCATAGACGATGTACGAGTGGCCCGTGATCCAGCCGATATCCGCCGAACACCAGTAGAGATCCTCGGGTTCGAGGTCAAGGACGGCGTGGCTGGTCCACGCGACCTGCGAGAGGTAACCCCCGGTCGTGTGCTCGACGCCTTTCGGTTCTCCTGTCGTCCCCGAGGTGTACATGAGAAAGAGCATGTCCTCGGCATCGCGAGGTACCGGTTCGACGGTTGCGCCCGCGTGTTCATTCAGGAGTTCGTGATAGTCCCGATCGTCGTCGTCGACCGTATGCGGTAGTGTCTCACCCAGTCGGTCGACGACGACGCTCCTGACGTCGTGGTCGACTTTCAACAGCGCGTCGTCGGCCTTGTTCTTCAGGTTGAACGCGTTTCCACGCCGATAGTAGCCGTCACACGTGACCAGATACTCCGAATCCGCGCGCTCGATGCGCGTCCCGAGCGCCTTTCCGGACAGGCCCGCGAAGACCACCGAATGTGGCGCGCCGATTCGGGCACAGGCGAGCATTGCGATGGGTAGCTCCGGGATCACCGGCATGTACAGGGTGACGATATCGTTCTCCTCGACGCCTAACTCCCGGAGCGCAGCGGCGAACTCGTTTACTTCCCGGTAGAGGTCCTGGTAGGTGTAGGTTCGTGTCTCGCCCAGCTTTCCCTCCCACTTGATCGCCGCATGACTCTTGCGGCCGGACTCGACGTGCCGGTCGACGCAGTTGTACGCCGCGTTGAGTTCCCCGTCGACGAACCACTCGTAGAACGGCGCATCGTCGTCGTTCAGCACCTCGCTCCACGACTCGGACCAGTCGAGCAGGTCGGCCGCCCGCTCCCAGCACTCTGGCCACGCTTCGTCGAATTCCTCGTGGACCCACTCGTTCGTGACGTTCGCCTGATCGACGAACCCCCGTGGCGGATCGATAGCCTGCCCCTCGGCGAAGGGCGTATCACGCTCGGACATACCACTAGTTGCCAAGTGATTCATCCCTACGGGGGATAAGCGTTCGGCCGAGACGGGAGCAGTGTACATTTAATCGTGCCACTCCTACAGAGAGTCGATGCAGGTCGTCGGCTACGAAGCGGCGTCGGAACCGCGAGCGAGCGGCGCACTCCTCCTCGCAGTGGACGGCGAGATCGAACGACACGAGTTGAGTCCCGGCACTGCCCTTGACTTTCGGCTCGGCGACCGACACTGTGCGGGAACGATCGATGACGACGACCACATGGGATGCGACACGGCGACAGCGCCATACTGTGACGCTCACGATCGGACCTGGATCTGTGCACGCTGTACGGGTACCTGCCTGAAAGACGAGATGGATTGCTACGAGGAGCACGTAGTCTATCTCGCCGCGTTCGCCCCGTCGACGTTCAAGGTCGGCGTCACGCGTTCGTGGCGACTCGAAACCCGGCTCTACGAACAGGGTGCCGACCGGGGCGCTCACCTCCATACCGTCTCGAACGGGCGGATTGCCCGCGAACTCGAAGCCGAAATCGCCGAGCAACTCACCGATCGGGTGCGGGTTCCCACGAAGGTCGCAGGGCTCGATCAGGACGTCGACGAAGCCACCTGGCAGCAACTGCTCGACCGGCACGACCCGATCTCGACGATGGATCTCGATCACGGGCTCGAACTGGAGCGCCAGCCCGTTCGCGAGACGATCGCATCGGGAACCGTCCTCGGAGTCAAGGGACGGGTCGCAGTTGTCGAGAACGCCAATACGCCGTATGCAGTCGATCTTCGGGAGCTCGTCGGCTACGAGCTGCACAGAGCGGCGACCGAGCGGCGACTACAGTCGAGCTTTGCCGCCTTCGAGTGAGTCGACACGCTCGACGAAAACCCTTTTCGGCACAGCGACTGAACGACCACCCATGGCAGACGAAGACCAGCAAGACGACGGTGACGAGGAGAAATCATTCCGCGAGCGCGTCGAAGAAATCCGCGAGAAACGTGCCGAGGAGGGTTCGGACCGAGAGCACCCGCCGGAAGAAGCAATGGACGAGATGATGGGCGGTGGCCCCGGTGGCATGGGTGGCGGCAACCCCTTCGCACAGATGATGGGCGGCATGATGGGCGGTGGCCCCGGCGGAGCCGGTCCCGGCGGTCCCGGTGGGGCATCCGAGGGTGGCAACGAGGAACTGACACGAGAAGTCAGACAGCTTCGCGACGAGGTTCGCGACGTGACCCGACAGCTCCAGCGGATCGCTGACGCGCTCGAAGACGAGTAAGACGTCTCGGCGACAGTCAGCTTTCGGTCGTCTGAGCGAGGAGTTCTGCTACCGCATCGAAGTGCTCGCCAGTCGCAACGAGATCCTGCTCCTGGTCGTAGACGATGACATCCTCGTCTTCGAGTTTCGGGATGTCCGAGTGATACAGCATCATGTACGTGTCCGTAACCTCCTCGGGGTCGATCTCCGTGATTTCCGTTCCGCGCTGGCGGACCGTCACCGCCTCAGCGATATCCGGGAGTGTGACGTGACCGTGTTTGCGGAGGAGCTCGAGTGCCTCCCGACGGCGGCGGGTTGAAAGAAGCTCGAACGACCGGCTCGTGGGAAGGGCTGGCTCGTACTCGTCTGCCGTTGATTCGGAGTCCACACGAGAGCTGTCCTCGGTCATAGGTCGTAAATTTCAGGTTCGCAGTGATACGTATTGTGGTTCATCGTTTGGTGAACAATAGCTTCACGAGTACGAGCGCTCGCGTAGTCTCGCTTTCCGAGGAGCGCCCGAAGAGCCGATAGGGAAAACAAAAAATACTTGTCCTTCTCTTGCGCACGTATCGCTGGGGCACTACTGGACGTCCTCTCTCCTTGTCCGTACTGCCCCGGAATCCCCCACTCCCCCCACTTTCCAATGACTATCGCTGACGAGCGTATCGAGCGTCTACAGGACCTGGCTGCCGATGCTGTCGAGTGCGGTGAGCCGGAGCTGGCACGCGAATACGTCCGACTAGCGCGGCGTATCGCCGAGCGAAAGCGAAGATCGCTCCCCAGATCGTTCAAGCGGTTCACCTGTGACAGCTGTGATACGTACCTCCAGCCGGGAACGAACGCTCGTGTACGATTACAGGACGGACACGTAGTGATTACGTGTGACTGTGGGCACCAGTCACGCTATCCGTACTGACGCCGGATCGGAACTATCGACACAGGACCGACGCTTTTGCCGGTTTTCGGCGGGAGAGCGCCCAAAAGAGTAAAACCCGTGCGCTAAAAAGGGGTGGTGTATGACTTCAGAGGCATTACAGCGAGAGATTCACGACCTGGACGTAACGGTGTGGGTTGGGAAAAGCGGGATCGATGCAGTGACAGACGAGCTCGCGGATCAGCTTGACGATCGAAACCTGGTGAAAGTAAAGTTCCTTCGAGCGGCGCGAGGGCACGCCACTGCCGAGGAGCTGGCAGACGACCTCGCCGAGAAGGTAAACGCTGACGTCGTGCAGAGCCGCGGCCACACGGCGGTGATGCACTGATGGGGGCGATTCAGCAACTGCTGGTCGATCTGGGCCTCGGGGCCGGGATCGCCGGTTCCATCGAGTCGATTACGTTGTTCATTATCGCGTTCATGGTGATCTACGTGATCGGAAAGCGAACAGTACTCCCGATCGCGGACCGGGCTTTCCAGCAACGTGATCTGGATGATCACGCACGGAAACCGCTGGCGAAGATCATTTCCTTCGGTATCGTCTTCGTCGCCATCGCCGTCGCCTTTGGCTTCGCTGGCTTCGGCAACTTCCTCTCGTCACTCGCGACGATTGCAGCGGCCCTCGCATTAGCTATCGGGTTCGCGACACAGAGCACAATCAGCAACTTCGTCTCCGGCGTGTTCATTTACGCCGACAAACCGTTCCGTATCGGTGACTGGATCGAATGGGACGGCAATTCGGGGATCGTCGAGGACATCAGTCTCCGTGTCACACGGGTCCGTACCTTCGACAACGAGATCCTGACGGTGCCAAACTCCGATCTGACCTCAAACGTCGTCAAGAACCCGGTCGCCAAGGACAAACTCCGGCTGAAGTTCGTCTTCGGCATCGGCTACGACGACGACATGCAGAAAGCAACCGAGATCATCGTTGAGGAGGCCGAAAAACTGGACGGGATCATGAAGGATCCGGCCCCTTCGGTTCGCCTGACCGAACTGAACGATTCGGACGTCGGGCTACAGTCCCGCGTCTGGATCTCCGAGCCGAGTCGAGCGGACTTCATCAAGACTCGTGGTGAGTTCATCACGAACGTAAAAGCTCGCTTCGACGATGAAGGGATCGACATCCCCTATCCACAGCGCGAACTGGAGGGTGATCTCGAGCTCACCAACCACGCTGCGATCAGTGCGGACGACTAACGACAAGCCCGTTCGAGCACTTTTTTGAACCAACGAAAACGGCCTGTGGAACGTTTCACAGAGGGGTCATTTCGTTCCCAGCATCTGCCGACGGAATACGTCTGCGCATACGGTGTAACATTGTAACATTATGTACACCGTTACAGCCCGGCAGAGCAGACGTCCCGAACTGTTTGAGCAGCGGCGTCGACAGGGCTCATCTCCGAAAACCCCGGGCCGGGTCGGTCCCGTTCAGTCCACCATGGAGCGCCTCGTCCTCCCCAGCCGACTGCGAGCCTCGCTACGCTGCGGTTCTCGACCACCGAAAGACTCGCATTGCTCGTCTTTCGAGCCTTTGCTCGGTCCCCTCGCAAAGACATCACGCAATGCTGGCAAGAAAGCGAGCGGTGTCAGCGCGCGCCACCGCAACCGCTACTGCGATAGGAACACAGCTACCGCTTTGAACTCGGATACGGTATGAATGAACGGACGCCCGGGGTTGCCCGGCGTTCCCGGCCGGGGAAGCCCGGTTGCCTCCTCCGCCCCGCGACCCCTCGAGCGACCATCGTCCAGCGGTTCGCTGCTCGCTTCCGCGCCTGACGAACTGCCGCCGGCGAATCGCGAC
>LKMJ01001470.1_pt1 | contig 20823 bp, 21 predicted proteins | sample 643391 | NCBI WGS metagenome assembly LKMJ01 (sample SAMN04112250, study PRJNA286221) | soda lake metagenome | biome: soda lake; feature: Kulunda Steppe; material: water; isolation source: sample PL-Br10 brine of Picturesque Lake | place: Russia: Kulunda steppe | collected 2010-07
CGCCCGACTCCTCGTTGGCGGTCGCCGCGGCCCACTTCAGCATCGCGTGGGCGTGCACGACATCGAGGGGGACGGGGATGCCGGAGACGGGGAAGTTCTCCACGGCGCGCTGGGTGGAGGCGCCCCATAGCGCGTCGATGGGGATCTGCATCTCGCCCATCGTGTCCTTGGCGGTACGGAACTGCTCGCTCATCGGTGGCTCGCTTCTGTCGAGGTGGAGTGCTGTCCACATGGTGCTGGTGCCGAGGTGGCGAGGGGCGCGTTCGGTGGCCCCGCGTCTGGTGCCGAGGTGGCGAGGGGCGCGTTCGGTGGCCCCGCGTCCGGCCCCGACGCTAGTAAGGACGGACCGGGGTCGGGGTGTCCGGGCTGCCAGGGGTGCTGCGGGTCGGGGTGTCCGGGCTGCCAGGGGTGCTGCGGGTCGGGGTGTCCGGGCTGCCAGGGGTGCTGCGGGGGTTTATGCTGACCCGTTCCCTCCAGCGCCGGCGACCGGAGACCTCGTGGTGGATGCGACGGCAAGGACCCAGACAACGGCCGCGCCGATGCCCGCCGCGAGCGCGCACGAGCTGGTGGGTATCGAGGCGGTACGTGCCGCTGCGGTCCGTCTCGACGGGGTGATCCGTCACACCCCCGTGCAGCGGTCCCGAGCCGTCAGCGAGCAGGTCGGTTCGGAGGTGTGGCTCAAGTGCGAGAACCTCCAGCGCACGGGCTCGTTCAAGCTCCGCGGCGCCTACAACCGGATCGCGCAACTCACCGAGGAGGAGCGGGCCCGTGGGGTGGTGTGTGCCTCGGCCGGGAACCACGCCCAGGGCGTCGCGCTCGCCGCCGCCCTGCAGGGGGTCACCTCGACGGTGTTCATGCCCACTGAGGCGCCCCTACCGAAGCTGGATGCCACCCTCGGCTACGGCGCCGAGGTCCGCACCGTCGGCGACGGCTTCGACGATGCCCTGGCTGCCGCGGAGGAGTTCGCCACCGACACCGACGCGGTGTTCGTCCACCCCTTCGACCACCCCGATGTGATCGCCGGCCAGGGGACGCTGGGGCTCGAGCTCATCGATCAGGTGCCGGGCTGCGCCACGGTCGTCGTCTGCCTGGGCGGTGGCGGGTTGCTCTCCGGGGTCGCCGTGGCGATGCGGGCGCTGCGGCCCGATGTGCGCATCATCGGTGTGCAGGCGGCCGGTTGCGCGTCCTTCGGTCCGGCCCTCGCGGCAGGCCACCCGCTCACCCTGCCCGCGACCTCGACGATCGCCGACGGCATCGCGGTGAAGCGGCCGGGCGAGCTGACCCTGGCCCACGTCCAGTCGCTGGTCGACGAGGTCGTCACCGTCACCGACGATGAGCTCGCCCGGGCGGTGGTGTTGCTGCTCGAGCGCGCCAAGCTCGTGGTCGAGCCCGCCGGTGCCGCCGCTATCGCCGCGCTGTTGGCCGGCCGCATCGAGGGCCCGGGTCCCATCGCCGCGACCCTGTCGGGCGGCAACATCGATCCACTGGTGCTCCAGCACCTCGTCACGGGCGGGCTGGCCTCCGTCGGGCGGTATGCGACGTTGCGCACCAGGGTGTCCGACACCCCAGGTGCGCTGTCGCGGCTGCTCACCCTGGTCGCGGCGCAGCGGGCCAACGTCGTCGGTGTGGCCCACCACCGGCTCGAACACCGCCTCGAGCTCGGACAGGTCGAGGTGGTGCTGGAGCTCGAGACCCGGGGACACGACCACGTCGCCCACCTCGCCGCCACCCTGGCGACAGAGGGCTACCCCGTCAGTGGGCTCGACTGAAGGAGGCCATCGAGGTCGCCCGTCGGGATCGCGGGTCGCAGGCCGACGCTACGGTGCTCTGTCCAGACGAGGGAGGGTGCATGGACGAGGGACGACCGCCAGGGCCACCGCCGCCCCCGGCCGCCGATGGCCCGCCGCCGCCCCCGGCTGCCGATGGCCCGCCGCCGCCCGCCCCGGTGGCCGGCCGCGCTCGCCGCCGCTGGCCGCTGATCCTCGCGCTGGTCGTGGTCCTCGCAGGTGTCCCGACCGGCCTCGTGCTGCTCAGCCAACTCGACACAGAGGAGCCTGCCGCCGACGGCCCAGCGGTGGCCCCCGAGGACGAGGGAGCCCCGGAGGAGGGTGACCGGGGGACAGGCGATGACGGTCTGGGCGACGGCCGGGACGACGGCCGGGACGACGAAGATGTGGAGGACGACGCCCCTGGTGCAGGAAGCGACGACCCCGACGCCGCCCCCGACGCCGCCCCCGACGCCGACCCCGACGCCGACGCCGACCCCGACGCCGCCCCTGACGTCGCGCCCCTCGACCTCGCTGTGCTGACGGGCATCGACCTGCTGTGGGGGCAGCTCCTGACCGACATCGACGCCTCGGAACGGGCGATGATCGCCTTCCAGGAGGGACTCAGCGCGGCCTTCTCCGCACCCGCCGACCTCGACGACACCCTCGACCGTGCCAGCGAGGTCGCCGCGGACCAGCGGGCAGCACTACTGGAGGTGCGCGACCGGCTCGACGACCCGCTCGACGATCCGGCGGCGGAGCAGGTGCGCGAGCGCTACGTCACCCACCTCGACTCCTGGGAGTCCTTCATGGCGGCCGTCGAGGAAGAGCCGCTGGTGGTGCTCGAGCAGAGCGAGCGTGGCTTCACCGTCGACATCAACGCCACCGCCGACGCCTTCGCCCGGGCACTCGAGGAAGAGCTTCCCGACGACGTTGACGCCGAGGTGGAGCGCTTCGCCGAGGGCATCCTGGACCGCGGCTTCCGCGGGTTCGGCACCGCGCAGGTGTGAGCCCGTGCGCCGCCGTGCGTTCAGGCCGGCTGGGGGGTCCGGCCGACCAGTTCCGCGATCTCCACCAGCACCTCGGTGAGGGCGTAGTCCTTCGGGGTGAAGATCGCGGCGATGCCCTGGTCACGCAGCTGCTGCGCATCGGAGGTGGGGATGATGCCGCCGAGCACCACGGGGATCTCCGCTCCCTCGGCGCGCAGCCCGTCCACCACCTGGGGCACGAGGGCGAGGTGGGAGCCGGAGAGGATCGACAGGCCGACGACGTGCACGTCCTCGTCCACGGCTGCGCGCACGATCTGCGCCGGCGTCAAGCGGATGCCCTCGTAGATCACCTCCATGCCGAGGTCGCGGGCGCGGATCGCCACCTGCTCGGCACCGTTGGAGTGGCCGTCGAGGCCGGGCTTGCCGACCAGGATCCGCAGCTTGCGGCCGAGCCGCTGCTCGACGGCGCGCACCCGCTGACGGGCCGCGTCGAAGGCGGTGACGGCGCTCGCATCACCGGCACCACCGCCCCGCGGTGTCACCGACGCCTCGCCCACGCCCGTCGGCCCGCGGTACTGTCCGAAGGCCTCCCGCAGCACCTCGGACCACTCGCCGGTCGTCACCCCGGCCTTCGCGCAGGCGATCGAGGCGGGCATCAGGTTGTCGTCGGTGGCGGCGGTGGCGCGGAGCCCTTCGAGGGCGGCTGCGACCTCGGTGTCATCGCGGCTGGCGCGCCATGCCTCGAGCCGCTCGAGCTGGTCCGCCTCGGCCTGCGGGTCGACCTTGAGGAACCCGCCATCGGCGTCCACCAGCGGTGAGGGCTCCGCGGTGGTGTAGGCGTTGACCCCGACCACGGTGCGCTCCCCGGACTCGATGGCCCGGAGCCGCTCGGCGTTGGAGGTGACCAGTTCGGCCTTCATGAAGGGCACGGCCTGCATCGCGCCGCCGCGCGCCAACACCTCGTCGAGCAGCTCCGTGGCGCCCTCGACCAGCGCGGAGACCTTCGCCTCCATCACGTGGCTGCCCTCGAACAGGTCCCCGTTCTCCAGCAGGTCGGTCTCCAGCGCCAGCACCTGCTGCATCCGCAGGGACAGCTGCTGGTCCCAGGGCCGCGGCAGCCCGAGGGCCTCGTTCCACGCCGGCAACTGGATCGCGCGGGCCCGGGCGTCACGGGACAGGGTCACCCCCAGCATCTCGATCAGGATGCGGGTGATGTTGTTCTCCGGCTGCTGCTCGGTCAGCCCCAGCGAGTTCACCTGGACGCCGTAGCGGAAACGCGTGAGCTTCTCGTCGGTCACGCCGTAGCGCTGCGTGGTGATCCGGTCCCACAGCTCGACGAAGGCGCGCATCTTCGCGACCTCCTCGACGAACCGGATGCCGGCGTTGACGAAGAAGGAGATGCGGCCCACCACCTGACCGAAGTCCTCCGCAGGCACCTGGCCGCTGTCGCGCACCGCGTCGAGCACGGCGATGGCGTTCGCCAGGGCGAAGGCCAGCTCCTGCACCGGGGTCGCCCCCGCCTCCTGCAGGTGGTAGCTGCAGATGTTGATGGGGTTCCACCTCGGCACCTGGGTGACGGTGTGGGCGATCACGTCGGTGGTCAGCCGCATCGAGGGCTCGGGCGGGAAGGCGTAGGTCCCGCGGGAGAGGTACTCCTTGAGGATGTCGTTCTGGGTGGTGCCGGCGAGCTTGGTCGTGTCCGCGCCCTGCTCCTCGGCTGCGGCGATGTAGAGAGCGAGCAGCCACATGGCGGTCGCGTTGATGGTCATCGAGGTGTTCATCCGCTCCAGGGGGATGTCCTCGAACAGCTGCCGCATGTCGCCGAGGTGGCTGATGGGCACGCCGACCTTGCCGACCTCGCCGCGCGCGAGGATGTGATCGGCGTCGTAGCCGGTCTGGGTGGGCAGGTCGAAGGCGACGCTGAGCCCGGTCTGCCCCTTGGCGAGGTTGGTGCGGTACAGCTCATTGGACGCCTGTGCCGAGGAGTGCCCCGAGTAGGTGCGCATCAGCCACGTGCGGTCGGGCTCCGGCAGCAGGCCGGCGTCCGGAAGCTTCTTCGCCGTCACGGCATGCCCTCCCGTGTGGGCCCGAGTGCGCCTTCGGCCCGGATCATCGCACCCCGGAAGGGTAGCTACGGCGTGGTAGCAGGCCGCTGTCGGCGCGTGCACGGTGGCGCTTCCCGAGCGGATGCGGCTGCCGCCCCGCCGGCGGTCCTGTCACCGTCCGGAGCCGCACCCACCTCGAGGTGGTCCTGCCACCGTCCGGAGCCGCACCCACCGCGAGGTGGTCCTGTCACCGTCCGGAGCCGCACCCACCGCGACGCGTCTGGCAGCCGTCGCGTGCGAGCGTTACCGTCCTCCTTCCCGAGGACGCACGGGGCGTTCGCCCCGTCGATGGTGCGGCGGAGCAGGGGGTCGGATGAGGTCGCCGATCACCGACCGCAGTGCACCGGCTGCCATGCCGTGGCGCTCCCGTGGGCTGGCCTTGGGTCTTGCGGTGGCCTTGCTCCTGCCCGCCGGCAGCGCCCTGGCGCAGACCCTCGACGACCTCGATGACGCCGAGGACCGGGTCGACGAGCTGACCGGGGACCGGGACGCCGCCGTCGATCGCTATGAGACCACCTGGGCGACCATCGAAGCCACCCGGGTCGAGCTCGATGACCTCGAGCGCACCGCCGAACGTCTCGAGCAGGAGGTCGCTGACACCCACGCGGCACTGGAGAACCGGGCACGCAGCGCCTTCAAACGGGGGCCACTGGAGACGATGGAGGCCCTGCTCGACGCCGGTGGCCCCCAACTGGCCATGGAACGGGTCGCGTTGCTCGCAGCTGTGCAGCGACGCGACCGGGTCGACATCGAGGAGGCGGTCGCCGGCCAGGTAGCTCTCGGCCAGGCCCGCGAGCTGATCGGGGCACGCGAAGCGGAGCTGGTGACGCTACAGGCCGAGCTCGAGTCCGACGCGCAGTTGCTCCAGGCTGAGCTCGATGCGGCCGCCGAGGAGGCGGCGGAGATCCGGTCCCTGGTCTCCCGGCAGCGTCGGATCGACCGTGGTGCGCAGCAGGGCATCTACTCCTGCATCTTCGACCAGGGTGCGTTCCGGTTCCGTGATACCTGGGGCGCACCCCGCAGTGGGGGGCGGCGACATCGCGGCACCGACGTCTTCGCGGCACAACGGGCGCCGGTCTACGCCATCACCTCCGGGGTGATCCAGCGCCACTCCAACTCGCGGTTGGGTGGCATCGGGCTGTACCTGCGCGGGGACGACGGCAACCTGTACTACTACGCCCACCTCGACTCGATCGACGCGTCCGCCGCGGTGGGGTCGAGGGTCACCGCCGGAGAGCTCGTCGCCCGCAACGGCTACACCGGCAACGCGGATCGTGCGGCGCCGCACGTGCACTTCGAGCTGCATCCGGGGGGCGGCTCCGCGATCAACCCCTACCCCTGGCTGGCCGCAGCCTGCTTCTAGCTGCGGTCACGGTCGGTGGCGTGGTCGCTTGGGCCGGTCACGGTCGGTGGCGTGGTCGCTGGGGCCGATCACGGTCGGTGGCGTGGTCGCTTGCGCCGGGGCGGCCGCCCGCCGGACGGCCAGGTCGGTTGCGCTGACCTGGCCCGCGGGTGGGCACTATGGCACCCTTCGACCGACGCTGGTCATCCGTCATACGTTGTCCGCCCGCCGTCGTCGATCGTTGTCCCTCGTCGTCCATCGTTGTCCATCGTCCGGCATCCGAGAGTTCGGAGCCGGCACCCCGCCGCTCCCTTCCCCCGCACCCGCATCCTCGGTTGCTGGCCCTCGTGGGTTCGCCTCATGCTCCCTTCCCTCCCTGCGCGCGCCGCCGTCCTCCTGTTGGTCGGTGCGCTGCTGCTCATCGCGCCACCTGCCCCGGGTCACCTGCTGACGTCGGCGACGGCGCAGAACCTCGACGGCGCGCGTGAGCGCGTGGCCGGTATAGAAGGCGAGCTCGCCGAGGTGACGGCCAGCTACGAGCACACGTGGGCCGAGGTCGAGTTGGCACGCGAGGAGCTCGAGCGGCTCGAGTCGCGGGCCGGGGAGCTGGAAGCGGAGGCGGCCCGTACCGAACAGCAACTCGCCGACCGGGCGCGGACGGTGTTCATCCACGGCAGTACCTCGCAACTGGAGCTCCTCTTGGCGGCCGGAGGACCTGAGGCCGCCCTCGAACGTGCCGCTCTCGCCAGCCTGGTCCAGGATCGCGACACCGCCGGACTCGAGGAGGCCGTCGCGACGCGTACCGCCCTCGACCAGGCGACGATGATGGTTGAGGAGCAGCGCGAACGTCTGGAGGCCCTCACCGAGCAGCTGGCTGCGGATCAGGCCGATCTGGAGTCCGAGCTCGAGCAGGCGGAAGGCGAGGTTGCCGCACTCGAGGTCATCGCCGCGCGGCAGCGCACGATCGACCGGGGTTCGCAGCAGGGAACCTACGCCTGCCCGCTCGACCGCCACCTGACCCACTTCGTTGATTCCTGGGGCTTCCCACGCTCCGGTGGGCGGCGTCACCAGGGAACCGACATCATGGGTCCTATGGGTGCCCCGGTGTACGCCTTCACCGACGGCGTCATCGCACGGCACTCCAACAGCCGCCTCGGTGGTATCTCGCTCTACCTGCGCGGTGATGACGGCAACACGTACTTCTACACCCACCTCCAGGGCTACGCCGCTGGTGGTGCGGTGGGCAACCGGGTCAGTGCCGGGGAACACATCGCCTACAACGGCGATACCGGTAACGCCCGGGGGGGTGCGCCCCATATCCACTTCGAACGCCATCCGGGTGGCGGGAGCGCCGTCAACCCCTACCCGTGGCTCGCTGCCGCCTGCTTCTAGCCGCTCTGCCGGGTGCTGCTAGCCGCGGACGCCTGCTGCTGGCCGGGTGCTGCGGTGCGTTGGGGGTTGTGAAGTGTTTCGACGTGGTGCGCGTCGATCTGCTGCACGGGTTGGCGTGCTGGTGGGGTCTCGGCTGGCGGCGGGCGGCCCCGGCGGGCACGGCGGCGGGTGTCCCCGGTCGCGCGGGGCGGCACCGGCCTTCGACCCCGACCCGGGCGGCAGCCGCGGCGCCGTCGTTGCCCCTCGGTGCGCCTACGCTCGCCGGACCCGGCCGGAGAGCACCCAGCATGCCGCAGCGCACCATCATCGAGCCCTTCCGCATCAAGTCGGTAGAGCCCCTGCGCTTCACCACCCGGGCGGAGCGCGAGCAGGCCCTGTCCGCCGCCGGCTACAACCTGTTCACCCTCCACGCCGATGACGTGCTGATCGACCTGCTCACCGACTCCGGCACCGGCGCGATGTCCTCGGAGCAGTGGGCCGCGATCATGCGTGGCGACGAGTCCTATGCCGGCGCCCGCTCCTTCGACCGCTTCCACGCCGTGGTCAGCGAGCTGACCGGCTTCGAGCACATCATCCCCACCCACCAGGGCCGCGCCGCCGAGCGGATCCTGTTCGGCGCGATGGTCAGCGATCGTGACGTGGTCCCCAACAACACCCACTTCGACACCACCCGCGCCAACGTGGAGTTCCAGGGCGCCGAGGCGCGCGACCTGGTCTGCCCGGAGGGCCGTGACCTGCAGCTCGACGCGCCCTTCAAGGGCAACATCGACCTCGACGCCCTCGAGCGCACCCTCATCGAGGAGGGCGACCGGGTCCCTCTCGTGCTCGTGACCATCACGAACAACTCCGGTGGCGGCCAACCCGTGAGCCTGGAGAACCTGCGCGGCGTGCGTGCCCTGTGCGACCGCTTCGACAAGCCCTTCATCCTCGACGCCTGCCGGTTCGCGGAGAACGCCTGGTTCGTCCACGAGCGCGAGGCCGGTCAGCACGAGCGCACCCCCCGTGAGATCGCCGAGGAGGCCTTTCGACTGGCCGACGGCTGCACCATCAGCCTCAAGAAGGACGGGTTCGGCAACATCGGCGGGCTGCTTGCCCTCAACGACGCCGAGGTGGCGGCGCGGTGCCGGGACGACCTGATCCTGACCGAGGGGTTCCCGACCTACGGCGGACTGGCCGGCCGTGACCTCGATGCCCTGGCCGTCGGCCTCACCGAGGTCACGGAGCCGGACTACCTGCGCTACCGCGTACGTACCGCCGCCTACCTCGCGGAGAAGGCCTGGGAGGCCGGGGTACCGACGGTACGCCCCGCGGGGGGGCACGCCGTCTACCTCGATGCGGGTGCGCTGCTGACGCACCTGCCCCAGACCGCCCTGCCGGCCCAGGCGCTGGCCTGCGAGCTCTACCTCGAAGGAGGGGTCAGGGGTGTGGAGATCGGCACGCTGATGTTCGGGCGACCCGGTGAGGACGGCGCTGCCGACGAGGTGGCACCTCACGAGCTGGTCCGGCTCGCCCTGCCGCGGCGCACCTACACCCAGTCCCACGTCGACTACGTCGGCGAGGTGATCGCCGCCGTCGCCGCCCGCGCGGAGGAGATCCCCGGCTACCGCATCGTCGAGCAGCCGAGGTGGCTGCGGCATTTCACGGCCCGGCTCGAACCCCTGGCAGGCTGAGGGGCCCGCATCCTTCGCGTCCGTCGCATCCTTCGCGTCCGTCGCACCCTTCACGCCCGTCGCATCCTTCGCGTCCGTCGCATCTTTGCCAGCCTGATCGATCCCCGTGGAGCCGCTGTGAACCTCGCGCTGCCCGCCGCCATCTTCGCCGGCTGTCTGATCGCCGTGCAGTCCGCGATCATCGGCGCGGCGGGGGAGCGGCTCAACCCGCTGGTCGCCTCGACGTGGGTGCATGTCGGAGGCCTGCTCGTCGGTGTGCTGATCCTGCTGCTCAGCCCCCGGTTGGGCTTCCAGTTCGAGGTGGTGCGGGAGATCCCCTGGGTGTTGTTGGGCGGTGTCGCCGGGCTCCTGCTGGTGACCGGTATCGCCGTGGCGGTGGCCGGGCTCGGGCTCGCGTCGACGCTGGCGGTGGTGACCGGGGTGCAGCTGGCGGTGGGTTTCGCCCTGGAATCCTCCGGGGTGCTCGCACGCACGATCCCGCTGGATCCGGTGCGGCTCGTGGGCGCCCTGCTGCTGGTCATCGGGGCGTATCTGGTGGTCAGCCGTGGGGCCGCGGCGTCGTGAGGATCGTGTTGGGGGTGCGTGCGGCGGTGTGAGGGAGGTCCCGTGAGCGCGGGTGTCGTGAGCGGGTCATGCGCGGGTCATGCGCGGGGTCGTGAGGGAGGTGCCGTGAGCGCGGGTGTCGTGAGCGGGTCATGCGCGGGTCATGCGCGGGGGGGACGCGGCCCCGGGAGAGTGGCAGCCGCACCGGTAGCGTGGGGGGCCACGCTGTCGAGCATCCCGGGCCACGGCCGCAAGCCGCCGGGCACGACACCGTCTCCCAGGGAAGGTCACGATCGTGGACACTCACCCACCCGCCGCCGCCAGCGGCACGGTTGCGCAGAACGCCGCCAGCGGCACGGTTGCGCAGAACGCCGCCCGCGGCACGGTCGCGCAGACCACCGCGACCGGTGACACCTCGGTGCCACTGACCTCCCCGGCGGAACCGCCCGAGCGCCTGCTGCTCGGGCCGGGTCCCTCCCCCGTGCACCCGGATGTCCTGGCGGCCCAGGCTCGGGGGATGATCGGCCACCTCGATCCCTGGTTCCTCGAGGTGACCGACCAGCTCGCCGCGATGCTGCGGCAGGTGTTCCGCACGCAGAACCGGCTGACCTACGCCGTATCCGGCACCGGTAGCGCCGGCATGGAGACCGCGGTGGTCAACATCGTGGACCCCGGGGACACCATGATCGTCGGCGTCAACGGGGTGTTCGGCGGCCGGATCGCCGACACCGCCCGCCGTGCCGGCGCCGAGGTCGTGACCCTCGAGCAGCCGTGGGGCCGGGCCATCCCGACCGACCAGGTCGCAGAGGCCGTCGCTGCCCACCCCGAGGCCCGCGCGGTCGCCCTGGTCCACGCGGAGACCTCAACGGGCGTCCGCCAGCCCCTCGAGGAGGTCGGGGTGATGCTCGCGGACTCGCCGACGCTGTTGTTGGTCGACACCGTGACGGGGCTGGCCGGTGTCCCCCTCGAGGTCGATGCCTGGCACCTCGACGTCGTCTACTCCGGCACCCAGAAGTGCCTCTCCGTGCCGCCGGGCCTCGCGCCCATCACCTTCAGTGCCAAGGCGGAGGAGGTGGTCGCACAACGGACCACCCCGGTGCGTTCCTGGTACCTCGATGTCACCGCGATCCAGCGCTACTGGGGCGCCGAGCGCGCCTACCACCACACCCCGCCGATCTCCAGCCTCCTCGGGCTCCACGAGGGGCTCCGGCGGGTGCTGGCCGAGGGGTTGGAGACGCGTTGGGCCCGCCATGCAGAGGTGGGCGGGCTGTTCCAGGAACACATCCAGGACCGTGACGCGACGTTGCTCGCCGAGCCCGGCAACCGGCTCCCACAGCTGACCACCCTGGCCTGGCCCGACGGGGTCGACGAGGCGGCGCTGCGCCGACGGCTGCTCGAGGAGCACCACATCGAGGTGGGCGGGGGGCTCGGACCCTTCGCCGGGCGGGCCTGGCGTGTCGGGTTGATGGGCGAGGGTGCCAGCCACGCCATCGTCGATCGCCTCCTCGATGCGGTCGATGGGCTGCTCGAGGGCTGAGGCTGGCGCACGGTCGTGTCCCGCGGCCTGGTCGTGCTGCCTGCTGCGCGGTGTCGTCCGGCGGCGCACGGGCTGCAGGACAGCGCCACCGCCGGGGCCGTGTCTACCCTCGCCGGTATGGAGCGGGAGCTGAAGCGGCAGCTGCCCTGGCGGTGGCGGGTGATCGCGACCCTGGTGGTCGCCTTCGTTCGCCTGCTCAGGTGGCGGATCGACGTCCAGGGACTCGAGCACGTCCCGCGCCGAGGTGGGGCGGTACTGGCCTTCAACCACCACAGCTACCTCGACTTCGTGATGGTCGGCTGGCCGGTGGTCCGCATCCTGCGCCGGCCGATGCGCTTCCTGGCCAAACGTGAGATCTGGTCGAGCCGCAAGGTCGGCTGGGTCGTGCGGTGGGCTGGTGCGATCCCGGTGGACCGGGCCTCGGCAGCGGCGCGTGGCCGCGCCTTCGAGGCGGCTGCTGCGGCCCTGGCCGACGGCGATCTGGTCGCCGTGGCACCGGAGCAGACCATCTCAGCATCCCTCGAACTGCTGCCCCTGCGCACCGGAGCGGTCCGCATGGCACAGCAGGCTGGGGTCCCGGTCGTGCCGGTGGCGGGGTGGGGCACGCATCGTGCGCTCACCAAGGGCGCCCCGAAGCGCCTCCCTCGGCGGTTGCCCGTCAGCGTGCGCTTCGGCGACCCACTCGAGGTGGCGCCGGACGCCGATCCGGTAGCTGCAACCGCCGTGCTCGCGGCGCGGATGCAGACGCTGTTGCGCGAGGTCCAGGAGGCCTATCCCGACGGGGCGCCGCCGGGGGCCCGGTGGGTGCCGGCCCGGCTCGGCGGCACGGCGCCGCGCCATGGCGAGGTGCTCGACGCGCACCAGCAGCGGGAGCAGGGCTGGGCCTCGGAGTCCGGATCGTCGCGGCCGTGACGCGGTCCTTCGCACCGCATCCGGACCGACCGAGCCTGGGGTTCCGCCTCATCGCCTGGCTGGCGATGACCGCCGTGCGCCTCGCCCGGTGGCGGATCCGCACCTGCGGTGTCGAGCAGGTCCCGACGCGCGGTGGCGCCGTCATCTCCTTCAACCACACCGGCCACGTGGATTTCGTCGTCACGGGCCTGGCCCTCTACCGGCGCCTGGGCCGGCCGGTGCACGTCCTCGCCCGGGCCGATCTGTGGCAGCAACGCCGGTTCCGGTGGATCGTCCGACTCGCTGCCGCGGTGCCCGTGGAGCGGGAGACCCGGTCAGGCCGCGCCGCGTCACTCCAGGCCGCCGTCGAGGTCCTGCGTGCCGGTGGGCTGGTCATGGTCGCCCCCGAGGCACGGGTGTCCACCACCCTCGAGGTGCAGCCGATGCGCACCGGAGCCGCCCGCATGGCACAGCAGGCGGGGGTGCCGCTGGTGCCGAGCGCCAGCTGGGGCAGCCACCGCCTGGTCACCACGGGCTACCCCTTCGACGTCCGCCGGGCGTGGGCGATCCCCATCGAGGTGGCCTTCGCCCCACCGATCGAGGTCGCACCCGACGCTGACGTCGTCGCCATCACTGCACGGCTGGAGGGGGTCACGCGGCAGTTGCTGGAGCAGTTGCAGCGGCGCTATCCCGACGGCAACCCGGCAGGAGCCTGGTGGGTCCCCGCCCGGCTCGGTGGTGGTGCGCCGCGGTCGTCATGACCGTCGGGGTCGCGGTTGGCGCTGGGGTCGCCGGGGCGGGTTGCTGCCCATCCCCGGCCAGTGCTCTGGACGAATGCTGCTCGAACGGCGATGATGTCCACGGTCCGGGGGAGGTTCCGTGACCGCACCCCGGAGGATGTGATGTCGCGATCGGCCCCCGCTGGAGCCAGCCCGGCGAGCGACCCGCGCCCGAGCCTGACCTACCGGTTCGCGGCTTGGATCGCCTTCACGGTGATGCGGCTCCAACGCTGGCGCATCACGGTTGAGGGCCGCGAGCACCTGCCGCGGCACGGCGGGGTCGTCATCGCTGCGAACCACACCTCGTTCTGGGACTTCTTCACCTCGGGGTGGATGCCCTACCTGCGGTGGAACCGCCCGGTGCGCATCCTCGCCAAGGCATCCCTGTTCCGTGCACGGGGGTTCGGTTGGTTCATGCGACGCGCCGAACACATCCCGGTGCAGCGAGGTTCAGGAACCTCCGCGCTCGTCAGTGCCATCGAAGCGCTCCGGCGGGGAGAGCTCGTGCTCGTGCTGCCTGAGCAGACCATCTCGCCGTCCCTCGAGCTGCTGCCCTTCAAGCCCGGAGCGATCCGGATGGCCGCAGCAGCCGGTGTACCGGTGGTGCCGACCGTCTCGTGGGGCTCGCACCGGTTCCACACCGTCGGCCGCAAGCCACGCTGGTCGTGGCGACTGCCGGTCACGGTTCGCTACGGCGAGCCGCTGTACCCCGTACCCGGGGAGGATCCGGAGCGGCTCACCCAGCTGCTCCGTGAGCGCATCGCGACGATGCTCGACGAGGTCCAGCGCAGCTATCCGGACGGCACACCCGACGGCGCGTGGTGGGTCCCGGCCCGGTTGGGAGGTGGGGCACCACAACCCGAGGAAGCCGACGCGTTCCTGCGTGCGCTCGCCGAGCGGTGGCAACGCACCGGCCCGGTGGAACAGGCCCGAGCCGTCAGGGACACGGCGTTCAGCGACTCCATCGAGGAGGTCGTCGCCGAGGTTGCCGCGGAGCCGAGCGACGACGAGGATGAGGGACAGGGCCAGCGCGAGGAGGCGTCCTGACCGACAGGAACCCAGGCGACGAGGTGACCGACGGGCTGCAGCAGACCGATCCGGGCCCACCTCTCAGGCGGTTGCTGGTCCTCGCCGGTGCGGTCGTGCTGGTGCTGGCAGCGGTGGGCACGAGCGCCGCACTCCCCCGCAACCTCGATGCGGGTACCACGATGGCTGCGGAGGCTGGGGAGGTCGAGGTCACGCCTGGGCTGCTGACACCGAGGTTCCGGGTGCAGGTGGGCGAGCAGGACGTACGGTTGCGCGGAGCGCGCTGGCCGGGGGAGTTGCAGGTCGCGTGGCACGTCCTCGACGACCCGTTGACCGGGCAGCCCGCGATGACCGTGCTGGTCGGCTCCGCGCCGCTGCGTGCGGACTCCGTCCGCGTGGTCACCTCGGAGGATGGCGTTCGCGAGGCAACCCTGCGCTTCGTCGGTTGGCACCGCGTCCACGTGACGGTCTACGACGGCGAGGTCACGATCAGGGAGGTCGCTGCCATCGGATCCGGCGGCGAGGTGCTGCAGGTCGTGGAGGGGCCGGACCTGTCCTGATGCCGAGGGTGGGCGTGGTTACCCCGGCTCGTCCGGGTGGATGTGGTGCGGTGCTGTCGCAGGTGGTGTGGGGGTGCGCTGATCGTGTCGGGGTGGCTGCGACGGCTCGTCCGGGCGCTGCGGACGGCCGGTGGCCGTGCCGACAGCAGAGCGCGCTTATCGCACGTCAGGGTTCGCTCCGCGCAATTCAGTCGAGCAGGCAGCTTGCCGCCTTGACTCGAACATACGTTCTGCTACCGTTGGTGTGCGGATCCGGGGAGGTGAGCAGTGGGTGCGATGAACGGGGGATCGGCGGAGGTCGCCGATGGTGACCTGGGTGCTGCCCTGGCGGCGGTCGAAGACGCCGTGACCCGGATGACATCCTTGCCGGATGCCGTGTTGGACGGGGTCGACGAGCAGGGCCTCACGTCGGCGCTCGGCCGGCTGAGTCGGCCGCTGCGCCAGCTGGAGGGGCTACGTGCCCGCATGGCAGCAACAGTGCAGGCCCGGCGTGTCGACGCCGCCGGGCAGGTGCCGCGTTCGATCACTCGTCGCGAGCAGCAACGTGAGCTGGCTGACCAGCAGCGGCTGCCGCCCTCGGAGGCCAAACGCGTGGTGGAGGCCGGGCAGGCTGCCCGTGACCATGCTGCCACGGGGGACGCGCTGCGTGCGGGTGACCTCGATGCCGCTCAGGCGCAGCTCATCTCCAGGATCCTGGCTGACCTCCTCCCGCAGGACCGGGAGACGGTGGAGGCGGAGCTGCTGGTACTGGCCCGACGCCACGACGCGGTGGCGTTCGGCCGCAAGGCTCGCGCGTTACTGGCCGCGCGCCGACCCGAAGCGTTGGCGCGCAGTGCCAGAGAACAGCACCGCGCGCGCAGGGTGCGGGCAGCCGACACCGCTGATGGCGGGTTCGCGTTCTCCGGGCTGCTGTACGGGAGCGCGGCAGAGCAGGCCCGCGTCGCGCTGCAGGCCTTCCGCCGACCCGACACCCCCGATGAGCACCGCACCCCCGAACAGCGTGGTGCGGATGCGTTCGAACAGCTCTGTCAGGCTGCCCTGAAGACTGGAGCAGCTCCCACCAGCCACGGTGTCCGCCCACAGGTCGTCGTGGTGTTCACCGCTGAGGAGTTCGCACGGCTCGAGCACGACGCCACCAACGTCACCGGACGACTCCTCAACTCCGGTCAGACCATCTCCGGCGCCGATCTACGCCACGTGGTGGCCGATAGCCAACTGTTGCGACTGGTCGTCGACGCCGACTCCACTCCTCTGGAGGTCTCAACCGGCGTCCGTACCGTGCCCCGCGGACTCTGGCGCGCGCTACAGGTCCGCGACCAAGGCTGCGCTTGGCCCGGTTGTGACGCCCCGCCCGCCTGGTGTGATGTTGCCCACGGTGAGCAGGCCTTCGCCGACGACGGCAAACTCGCACCGGAGAACGCGATGTTGCTCTGTCGGCGCCATCACCGCCGGTTCGACAACGGCACACGTCAGGTCGTCATCGAAGGTGACACGGTCTTCTTCCCTCACCTCAACGCGTCCGCCGATAGCGGCCCGGGGGCTGGAAGTGGGCACCAGCAACCCCCACCCATCGTTCCGTGCCTCCAGTCCGGCGCCGTCACGATCAGGGTTCCGCGTCCGCGAGCAACGCCGTCTCGACCATCCGAGGGTGTCCGCTCAGCACGGGTCGCAGGTGTTCCGGCAGCACCTGGTGGTGGCTGTTCAGCACGGGTTGCAGGTGTTGCGGCAGCACCTGGTGGTGGCTGCTCGGCACGGGTTGATGAGGCGCGCCCGAACCGACCCGCAGATGGGCGACGTCGTGCGCCGCCGCCACATCTGGATCCGGCCTCCCTCGGAACTGATCGCCACACGCGCGGTCCGCCGTATCCCGGTCAGCGGACCGATCTCGCAGGGTGGCACGGGAAGCGTGGCACATCGCGTGGTCACGGGTGGTCTGACGGTCGACAACCGATCACGGGTGATCTGGCGGTTGACAGTCGGCAAAAGGTAGCCCGGTGCCCGGTGGCGCCACCTGTGCTCGTTCAACCCTCCCGTGCAGTGATCGCGTCGAAACGCGCGAGGGTCAGCTGCGCCTGCTCGACGTGGAGGGACTCGATCAGCTTGCCGTTCACGGTGACGACACCGCGTCCTTCAGCCTGCGCGGCTTCGAAGGCCGCGATCACCTCCCGGGCAGCCGCCACCTCGTCCTCGGTCGGGGTGAAGGCAGTGTTGCAGGGCGCCAGCTGCTTGGGGTGGATGACGGTCTTGCCGTCGAAACCGAACTCCCGTGCCTGCTCGCACTCGGCTACGAACCCCTCGGTGTCATCGAGGTCGTTGTGTACCCCGTCGATGGCGATCTTCCCGGCATCGCGCACCGCCAGCAGGCACAACGCAAGCGATGGCACTAGCGGCGCTCGGCCCGGGACGTGCGACGCCCGCAGTTCCTTCGCGAGATCGTTCGTGCCCATCACGAACCCGACCAGGCGGTCGGACGCGTGCACGAGTTCGCCGACGTCGAGCACGGCGCGGGGCGTCTCGAGCATCGCCCACAGCGGGACCTCGGCGGGGACCTCGGCCTGCTCGAGCGCCTGCTCGATGTCGAGCACATCGGTGACGCGCGAGACCTTGGGCACCAACACGCCATCGGGCGGTGCCGCCGCCACCGCCGCCAGGTCATCCATGAACCACTCGGTCTCGAGTCCGTTCACCCGGACCAGTACCTCGCGATGGCCGAACCCGCCCGCCGCGACCGCTTCGCGGACCTGCTGGCGTGCGGTGGCCTTCGCATCGGGTGCCACAGCGTCCTCGAGGTCGAGGATCAGGCTGTCGGTGTCCAGGGTCCGCGACTTCTCCAGCGCGCGGGCGTTGGCGCCTGGTAGGTACAGCACGGTGCGTCGGGGGCGAGTCAGCTCGTCGGTGGGGGTGCTCACAGCGCGTACTCCTCTGCGAGGTCGGGATCGCGTTCCGCCAGGGAGCGCGCGAGGTCGAGGATCACGAGGCACTGCTTGTAGGTCGCGTCGTCCTGCATCTTGCCGTCGATCATGACGGCGCCGGAGCCATCGCCCATCTCCTCGACCACCCGCTTGGCCCACGCGACCTCGCTGGCCTCGGGGGAGAAGACCCGCTTGGCGATGTCGATCTGCACCGGATGCAGACTCCACGCCCCCACGCACCCCAGGAGATAGGCGTTGCGGAACTGGTCCTCACAGGCGACGACATCCTTGATGTCACCGAAGGGTCCGTAGTAGGGAAGGATCCCGGCGAGCCCGCAGGCATCCACCATCCGGGCCAGGGTGTAGTGCCACAGATCCTGTTGCGCGGTGGCACGCGGCGCATCGATATCACCGTCGGGCGGGTCGGCGCGCACCAGGTAGCCGGGGTGCCCGCCACCCACGCGGGTGGTCTTCATCCGACGGTCGGCGGCGAGGTCCGCAGGTCCCAGCGACAACCCCTGCATCCGGGGTGAGGCGAGGCAGATCTCCTCGACGTTGGCGACACCTCGCGCGGTCTCCAACAGGGCGTGCAGCAGGATCGGCTCGGTCAGTCCGGCGCGGGCTTCGAGCTGCGCCAGCAACCGATCCGCGTAGTGGATGTCCTCGGCGCCTTCGACCTTGGGCAGCATGATGACATCGAGGGCGTCACCGATCTCAGTGACCAGTGTGATCAGGTCGTCGAGGATCCACGGGGAGTCCAGGGCGTTCACGCGCACCCACAACTGGGTGGCGCCCATGTCCACGGTGCGGCCGACCTCGACCAGTCCTGCCCGCGCCGCCTCCTTGCGTTCGATCGGGATCGCGTCTTCGAGGTTGCCGAGGAGCACGTCCACCTTCGGTGCCATCTCAGGCACCTTCGCAACCATCTTCGGATTCGAGGGATCGAAGAAGTGGATCATGCGCGAGGGTTTGAGCGGCACCTCCCGCACCGGTTCCGGTGCCCCGATCGCCAAGGGCTTGAACACGTCCTTCGGACTCCGCATCGACCGCGCCTCCCAGGCTGTAGGTGCGACCGGTCCCACTCGGCCCCGGGTCGGCCCCAGGGGCCCGAGTGATCCGGTCTGCTCCCAACCGTAGGCGCGGGTCAGGCGCAGGAACGAACCCGCGCCGACGCGCCCGGCGCGCACGTGGGGGCGGCTTCGCGAGCAGGGCTGCGCGCTTCTCGTGCCGCCGACGCGGCGGGCGATCACGTGGGGCGGCTTCGCGAGCAGGGCTGCGCGCCTACCGTCACGTCATCAGGTGACGTGGAGCGCGTCCGGGTCGCCGCGAGACCGGGCAGGAGGTGGCAGGTGCCGATCAGGGTCCTGATCGCTGCGGTCGTGGCGCTGCTCGCGGCCTGGGCCGTGCGACGTTGGATCGCGCGCAGTGGGAGGGAGACCGTACGCCGGACCACTCTGACCGTGGGGCTGGTGCTGCTCGGCATCGTGTTCGGCGCGGCCTCGGCGGCCACGGTCAACACCGTGCTCGGTCCCGTCCCCGATGAGGTCGTCGCGGTCATCGCCCTGGTCGAGGACCCCGAGGAGGTCGGTGAGCCGCGACGCGTGTGCGTGCGGGAACGCGGAGCCACGGTGGAGCCCGGCAGCTTCTCCTGGTGCGCCCGCCTGGCTGCGACCGCGCCGCCGGAGGTTCTCGACGGCGACCAAGAGGCACTCCTGCGCTACCTGGAGCCGCGCGAGATCGACGAACGGGTGATCGTCGAGGTGGTCGCGCCACCGGCCTGACGTCGGCTGAGGTCGGCTGAGGTCGGCTGAGGTCGGCTCAGGTCGGCTCAGGTCGGCTGAGGTCGGCTGACGGCGGGCTTCAGGCGGATCGGGCGCGTGGTGGGCTGGGCGTGTGAGCGTCGGGCCGTTCGGGCGCGTCGTGAGCTGAGCGGGTGAACGTTGGGCCGTTCGTGCGGACGGCAGGGCAACTACCGGGGTGTCGTGCGGCACCCAGCTTGCGCTGTACCCGGTTGGCCGACAACGATGCTCCAGGGAGCTTGGCCCGACGCAGGTCGCGTAGGGTCGCGAGCGTGCAGCAGGAGGCAACGCCATGCCAACCGCCGATTTCGGCCGCTTCTTCGACGACTTCGAGGTGGGTGCCGTCTACAAGCACTGGCCCGGGAAGACGATCACGCAGGCGGAGGACATCCTCTTCTGCTCGATCACCATGAACCAGCACCCGCTGCACTCCGACGACAACTACGCCGCGGCGGCCACCCCCCACGGCAAGGCGATGGTGGTCGGCAACCTCGTCTACTCGATCGTGCTCGGGCAGTCCGTGCCAGACATCTCCGGGCGCGCCATCGCGAACCTGGAGATCGAGTCGCTCAAGCACGCGAACCCGACCTTCCACGGCGACACCATCTACTCGGAGACCGAGGTACTCGAGGCCCGCGAGTCGCGGTCCAAGCCGGACCGTGGCGTCGTGAAGGTCCGCACCATCGGCTACAACCAGGACGGGGTGATCGTGTGCGAGTTCACCCGGAGCGTGCTGGTGCCCAAGCGCGGCTTCGACTTCGACGGCCAGCCCGGCCGTCCACAACCCCGGATCTCGGACGGTTGAACCGACGCCGCGGCACCGAGCCGTCCACGGTCCTGGAGATCCACCGCGAGCCCGGTCCGCCTCGCAGCACCATCGTCGTGCACGACGGGTACCGCGTGTGCGATCTCGAGGTGGCTGTGGACGGCTCCCGGGGCACCATCAGGCACCTGGACGGCTGGCGTCGTGAGATCACCCACCCACCTGCGTCGGGGGAGTGGTGGGTAGCGGATGCCCGCGGGACTGAACGCGCGATCGTGTCGCGGGTGGGGATGCTCGGCGAGCAGTACGACCTCACGGTGGGCGGTGGCATCTACCGCATCCGCCCGCGGCGACGTCGCTGGGTGCGGCGGCGGTGGTCGGTCCGCGATGCCGACGACCGCGAGGTCCTCGAGCTCGTCCAGCGGCTGTTCACCCGACCCGTCTACGACCTCACCCCGCGGGCAGGCGATCTCCCCGAGGACCTGGCCTGGGTGGTCGCCTGGCTGCTCGCCGAGCGGCTCAGTCGCGGGCAGTCCGACACCCGGCGGCAACGGTGGTACCGCCAGCAGCGTTGAACCCACACCAGCGCCGGCGTCGGTGAGGGTGGCTTCGCGCGGGACGTCACTGCCATCGGTCATGCTGTGGGACCCGCACGCCCCACCGTGCCCGCACGCCCCACCGTGCCCGCACGCCCCACCGTGCCCGCACGCCCCACCGTCCGCGAACGGCATCCCCTCCACGGAGGCAGC
>LKMJ01001472.1_pt1 | contig 20797 bp, 21 predicted proteins | sample 643391 | NCBI WGS metagenome assembly LKMJ01 (sample SAMN04112250, study PRJNA286221) | soda lake metagenome | biome: soda lake; feature: Kulunda Steppe; material: water; isolation source: sample PL-Br10 brine of Picturesque Lake | place: Russia: Kulunda steppe | collected 2010-07
CTGTCCGGGTGCCGCTCCGTGGATGAGATCAGCCGGGATGCGGTCATCCGGAGGGAATGACCCTCACCACATGAGATCGTCGGGAATCTCGAATCCGGCATAGGGATCGTCGCCGCTGTCGTCTCCTTTGCCGGGTTCATGCAGAACCACCACGGTCTCGCTGTCCTCCTCCTGGATCTGGCGAGCGGTGCTCGCCGGAATCACTTCATAGCCCTGATCGATACAGGCGATCGCCAGCTGGCCCCGCGCCAGCTGATCCACCATGGCACTCGTTACCCAGAGTTTGCGCACCCGGGTGCCGTGTACAAACTGGTAGGAAGTCTCCGCTCCTTTGCGGGGCAGGGCGTGGGTGTTGACCAGCTGTCGGATACGCGCCAGGGCGGCTTTCTCACGGGCTGCCTCCTCACGTTCGCGGTTGAGCTGGCGGTCCCGTTCCGCCTGTTCCTCGCGCTGCTTACGGGCCCGTTCCCGGGTCTCTGCCTGGGGTTCGGCCGCCTGGGGTTGCTGTTTGTTCTGTTTCTTCTGTTTTTTCTTTTCGCTGCGGGCCGCTCTGGCCTTTTTCTCATCCGTCAGACCGCTTTTCAGCAGTTGGTCCTGCAGTGATGGCATCGTCTGTCATCCTCTTGCCGCCAGGGCGTCTCAGTATCCGTATTCTGTCAAAAGACAGCCTACAGGGAATGATCCGTCGGCGCCCGCCAAGTCGTAAAGACCCTGTCGAGCACATTGATTCCATTAATCAGCCGAATAGGGAGCCTTCATGATCATCCTTCACCACCTCAGTGATTCCCGCTCACAGCGCGTGCTCTGGTTACTGGAAGAGCTCGGCATGGAGTACGAAGTTCGCCGCCATGAGCGGGACCCGAAAACCAACCTCGCTCCGGCGAGTCTCAAAGCCGTTCACCCGCTGGGCAAGTCCCCGGTGATTGAGGATGGCGGCACCGTGATCGCTGAATCCGGTGCCATTGTCGACTATCTGGCGCGAAAGGACAAAGAGCGGCGCCTGCTGGTGGAGGAAGGAGATGAAGGCTTTGTGGACTGGACCTTCTGGATGCATTACGCCGAAGGTTCGCTGATGCCCCCGCTGGTCATGCGCCTGGTCTTTGAGAAAGTGAAGACAGGACCCATGCCCTTCTTTGTGCGCCCCATCGCCAAGGAAATCGTCAGAAAGACCCACAAGATGTTCCTCGGGCCGCTCATCAAATCCCACCTGGCCTATGTGGACGATCACCTGAGCCGGAATCAGTGGTTTGTGGGTGAACGCCTCACCAGTGCCGACATCCAGATGAGCTTTCCGCTGGAGGCGGCCGTCGCTGCCGGTGTCACGGGGACCGATTACCCCCACATCAATCGCTATGTCGCGGAATACCAACAGCGTTCGGCGTATCAGAGAGCACTCGAGACCGGCGGTCCCTACGCCTATGCCTGATGGACATTACAAAGAATAGTTTCTGCAAATAAAATGTCAGTTTACCATCAAGCCTGTCGATTGACGGTTTATATTTTCTGCAACTAGCCTGAAAATGTACTACCTGTAATCAACATTAAGAGGCCATGTCAAAGGGAGGACATCATGCAGGGATTCATTCGGCATCCGCTCGCGGTATCCGTTGTCGCGTCAGTAGCACTGACTGGTTGTTTTGGCGGATCGTCTTCGGATGATGATGGTGACGTCATCACCAGTGACCTCTCTGATGAGCAGCAGGCCGTAGCAGCGGCCCAGGGGCTTTCCGGGCTGGACGGCCAGGCCGATGCTGTGGGTGACGGGCTGGACGTTCCTTCCGATAATGGCGACACCAGCGGGGATTCGGGCAGCCTTGCTGTCGCCTCCAGTCAGGACATCCCCTGTGAGTCCGGGTCCATGACCGTTGATGATGCGGCGAGCTTTCCAGGAGGCGAGGTGCCCTTTCCCGAGGGCGTCGGGGCGCCCTCTGACACCCTTGAGGGCACAAGCGCCGTTGCGGAAGACTGTACCTTCGACGGTGGCAGCGTCACGATGGACGGTCAGTTCGAGATCATGGAGTTCGGCGGCGGTATGGAAAGTGGCAGTGGGGCCACCTACATCCGCGCTGGTGGCGTGTCCGGTGAAGACTATGCGGACATCGGCTCGGCCATGGACATGGGGGGAAGCTCGAGCATGCAGGGCCATATGATGCTGTGCTATAGCTGTAGGGATGCCGATCTTGGAGACATGGCGGGGCCGCAGGAATATTCCGCCATGGTTGCGCACATGCGCACCGAGATGGAGAGCATGGACATGGAGCTGAGACTGGGTGACAACGTGCCCGATGGCGATCCACTGACAGTGGTGACGCGACCCAGCGGCGATGGCGCGCTGGTCGAAGTCGACGGAAGACAGGCCTTCGCTCAGGGCGACTGTGCCATCGATGTGACCATGAGCACTGCCAATGACGGTCTGCAGGTGGACGCCTGGGGCCCGAACGTCAGCAATCCTCAGATCGAAAGCGGTGAGATGGAACTGACCACCAACGAATCAGGCGAGACCTACGATCTGGAGTGGAACGATGATACGCTCTTTGTCGACAACGAGGAGGTCTCGGAAGATGCCCTTGAGGGTTTCGACGACTGCTGATGTAACCGGACAGGAGAGGGCCGGGCCTCAGCCTCGGCCCCGAATCCAATCTCTGGCCATATAGAGCGCGGCAATCACCCGCGCTTCACTGACATCATCCCGGGCCACCAGGTTCTCCAGATTGGATAGGGACCAGGTCAGCACCTCCAGTGGCTCGGGTTCATCCCCCGGCAGACTCGACTCGTAAAGCTCCTCAGCAATCACCGCCCGGATCTGGTGACCCATATAGCCCGGTGACAGGGTCATGTCCTTGAGATGATGCAGCTGAGCGGCTGCATAGCCGGCCTCTTCCTGCAGCTCCCGGTTGGCCGCCTCGCGCCAGTCCTCGCCATGTTCGTAGCCGCCCTTGGGCAGCGTCAGGTGGTATTCCTCAGTGCCAGCCCCGTATTCACGGATCAGGATCACGGTGTCCTCGTCCAGCAGTGGCACACACATAACACCCGCTATTGGTGGTGTGCGCAGCCGTTCAAACTGGCATTCGGTCCCGTTGGAAAAGCGCAGATGCACCTCCTCGATACCGAACAGGCGGCTGCGTGCGATCAGGTGGGTGTCGAGGATTTCAGGTTTGTTTTCCATGATCCGGGTCCGCTTCTGATACATTGCAGGGTGTGAATGGTGCGACAGGTTAAGCAATAAGGCCGAGGAACTCAAAGCCATGGAGCAACCTGACTGGAAAAAAGCGCATGACCGTGAGTCGCTGGCGCGGGATCTGGCGGCGCATGTGGCCAGCCTGCTGATACAGCAGCTGGGGCAGAGTGAGGGCGCCTCGCTGGCGGTCTCCGGTGGCTCAACACCGACGCTGCTCTTCCAGTACCTGTCGCGCTGTGACCTGCCATGGCATCGGGTGGCCATTGTGCCTGTGGATGAGCGCTGGGTGGTGGCGGGCAGCGATCAGGCCAATGAGTCACTGATCCGCACCCATCTGCTGCAGAACAAGGCGAGCGCAGCGCCGTTTCTGTCACTCCTTGGCGAAGTGCAGGAACCGGAGTTGGCTGCGCGGCGCGCCAGTCGCCAGCTTGCGGCGCTTGAGTGGCCTCTCACAGTGGTGCTCATGGGGATGGGGAGCGATGGCCATACCGCATCCTGGTTCCCGGGTGATCCGGCCTCGGTCCAGGCACTGGCCGATAATGGCGATGCAGGATATTGCGTCACCCAGGCACCGTCGCCGCCTCGAACACGTCTGACGCTGACCTGGCCCTGTATCCGGGATGCCGGTCATCGTATTCTGCTCATTCACGGCGAGGACAAACGCCGTGTGCTGGAGGATGTGGTGGCCGGTGATGAGGATGAATCACCGGCGCCGGTCCTGCGGCTGCTTGAGCGCCCCCTGTCCATTTTCTGGAGCCCCTGATGACAAACTACAGCGATGGTAATCCGGAACTGATACAGAGCCGGCTTGGTGAGTTTCTTGCGGGCAGTCGGTTGATCCCGGTCATTACGCTTGAGGATGCGACAGATGCGGTGCCACTGGCTCAGGCGCTGGTGGCTGGCGGGCTGTCGGTGCTTGAGTTTACCCTGCGAACCGCAGCGGGGGCCGAAGCTCTGAGGCAGGTGAGGCAGGCCTTGCCGGACGTTCGTCTGGCCGCAGGTACCGTCCGCAACATCGACGAATTCCATCAAGCCATCCAGGCTGGAGCGGATTTTGTGGTTTCTCCAGGCAGCACCAGCGCACTGCTTAATTATGGCGCGACAGCCGAAGTGCCCCTGCTGCCGGGTGCATCAACGGTGACGGAGATCATGCATGGTTATGAGAAGGGCTACCGCTGGTTCAAGCTCTTCCCGGCCTCACTGAGTGGTGGTGTTGACGGAGTCCGGGCCATTCGCGGTCCCTTCCCGGACGTTCAACTGGTGCCTACTGGTGGCATTGGGGCAGATACCGCAGCGAGTTATCTGGCCGAACCCGGAGTGGCTGCAGTGGGGGGTACCTGGCTCAGCCCGGAGAAGTTGATCCAGGAGAAGAACTGGAAAGCGATTGAGAAACTGGCAGCGGAAAGCCTGGCCAAAGCACCGTAGGAGCGCACCTCGTGCGCGATTCAAACCCTCAGCAATCCCCATGAGCGCTTCGCGCACGAGATGCGCTCCTTCTACCAGGTCCCGGTATTTTCCATGGAGGCCCAGGGCTCCTGCTCCGGCAATGGATCGCCTTTCTGCAGCAGTTCAATGGAGATGCCATCCGGTGAGCGCACAAACGCCATGTGCCCATCCCGCGGTGGGCGGTTGATGGTCACGCCATTATCCCGCAGGTGCTGACAGAGGCTGTAGATGTCCTCCACCCGGTAGGCCAGATGACCGAAGTTGCGACCTCCGGCATAGGTTTCCGGGTCCCAGTTCCAGGTCAGCTCGATCATGGGCGAGCGGTTGTTATGGGCGGATTCCCTGTCCCCGGGTGCGCACAGAAACACCAGGGTGAAGCGCCCGCGCTCACTGTCCTTGCGGCTCACTTCCTCAAGACCGAGCAGCTTGCAGTAAAAGTGCAGGGATTCATCCAGGTCACTGACCCGGACCATGGTATGCAGGTATTCCATGAGCGCTCCTGGGATTGCTGTCAGAGGTCTTTGTCTGATGCATTGTGGATGTAGTGAGACTCGTCGACAATGCCGCCGGAACGAAGGTGCTCCTGAACAGTAGGGGAGCAATTGAGATAGAAAAGCAGCAGTTCTCGCTGTATGTCCTGTCCCTGAACCCGTGAGGCAAAGCGGATCATCTCGCGGATGCCCTCATCCGTATGCCAGGGGAATTCCCGCTTATAGCGCAGCTCGAGCAGCTTGCTCAGCCGCTCCAGGTGATATTCGCCGGTATAGGTCAGGTGCTCGCGAAGACTGAAGGGCCGGGATGAGCCGGGTTGCTCGCCGCCATTGTCTTCGGTTGTACCTGATCTGCGCCACAGTGACTTGAACAACACGCCAGCCTCGCCTCCTTGGTGTGTATGGCGCCCGGACTGCACGGCGCTGCAGGAGCCCCTATTATGGCGATCGCCTCGCTCACAAAACACATCCGATAACCGTTATTAACAGAATGTAGCGCAGATTTTAGGTTTGTGTGACATTTCATGGTTTTCGAAAGTGTGATCCTGTGGGCCGGTTCAATTATTGGCTTGCTATTCGTCTTTGAGGCTGGATTGTGTGCCTGTGAAGTCGTAATGAACTGTCGCTCACTTTGCCAATCGGGTCACAGCAGCGGATTGCCCGCTCTTAATAGAATGGCCCCAGGATGTTCAGGTGCAGGGATGCGCTGCTTGAAGCGCACAACAACCAACTCCAACAGGCGTGAGCTATGGCATTTGATCGCGGTGACGATGAGCCGGTCGACAAGACCATCATTGTGGATTGATCGAAGACAGACCTACTCGTGACTCTGACGTCCGCCGGGAAGCGGCTTATAGAGGATCGTTCGCGCGATGGACGTACCACCTACGTCCATACTTTCCCGCTGCTGGGTGCGGAAACCCTTGCGTTGGAACAGGGCCAGTGAAACGTCGCTGGCACGGGTTCGCATCAGGCTTACACCGGCTCTGGCAGCGACCAGCTCCAGCACGTCAATCAGAGAACTTCCCAGCCCCAGCCTTTCGTGGGCGGGATCCACGTAAAGCATATTGATCAGATCCGGCGGGTTGAGCTGGGCGAAGGCCAGCAGTCTGTCATCCCGGTGCGCCAATATGGTTGCGCCCTGGGAAAGCCGTTCCCGGGCGAGATCATGCCGTTGGGACCAATGCAGCCAGGCCGCGCGCTGCGCTTCGCTGTACAGTTCGGGGTCAATGTGATTGATGGCGCGCCGGTACAGAGCAAGCACCTCGTTCAGATCTCTATCCGCTTCAAAGCGCCGGTATTGTATGCGGGCCACGCCGCCCCTCCTGCATCACTGTCTTCATCGTCACGCCAGCTTGCCACACCGCAACAGGCCGAATTCCAGCGTAGCAAAAGACCTCCTCAATTAAACACAAATTTACAATTGTGGCCGCTAGCATGGCACCTGAGTTGTCAACCAAGTGGTGCAAAAACATGTCATATGCCGCCAAAAAGTCGTTTTCCAGATCAGTGTGGGTCATTGCTCTGGGGGCGCTGTTCCTGGCTGGCTGCGAAGACGAAGGGAGTTCATCAGTTGAAGGCAGTGATGCCGAAAGCAGCGAAGAGGATCGCCAGGATACAGCCTCCGCCGAAGATAACATTGCCACGCTCACATGGGATGCGCCTATGCAGCGTGAAAATGGAGATTCCCTGAGCATCGGTGCCATCGACAATTACCGGGTGTCCTGGGGGAAAAATCCCGATGAACTGGAGAACTCCACGGATGTCAGCTGCTCAAGCTGTGCTGACATGGAATACGTGGTTGAGGATCTGGATGATGGTGAGTGGTACTTCACCGTGCAGACGGTGGACACGGAAGGCAACGTGAGCAGACGAGCGGATCCGGTCAGCAAACAGATCTGAACGCTTTACGCTGGCAGGGCCGGCAGATAGAGCCGGAAAGTAGAGCCGCGGCCCGGGGTACTGGTCAGATCCACCATGCCCCGGTGTTTGTCAGCGACCGTTTTAACAAAGCTCAACCCCAGGCCAGCGCCATTCTGTCCCTTCAGTTCGGAATCCCGCTGCCGGCGGAAGCGATCGAACACATGGGGCTGTTCCTGCCAGTCTATGCCGGGCCCCTGGTCCGACACACTCAGTATCACCATGGTGCTGGTGCGCTGAACCTGTACGTCAACCTCTGAGCCGGAAGGGCTGTACTGGATTGCATTCGTCAACAGGTTGATGACGGCCCTTTCCAACAGTTCCGCATTGCCCAGAAGCCACAGTTCCTCCTCCCCTTCAAGCTCGATCTGGATCTGACGGGCTGCCGCCTGTTCCTGAACCGCATCCACGGCATTCTCGGCAATGGTAAGCAGCTCGCACTCATAGAAGCGTTTCGGAGTAAGCTGTTCGGCTCTGGCGAGCTGCACGAACTCCTCGGCCAGCTGATAACTGCGTCGGGCCAGGCGCGCGATCTGGGAAAGATCTTCCTTGCTGGCCGGGGACTCAGCCCGGCTGAGCTGGTCCAGCAGGGCCAGCTGTGAGACCAGCGGCGAGCGCATGTCGTGGGAGATGAAATCAATGGCTTCACGGTATTGGCGCTGGCGCTCGCGCAATTCGGTGATGTCCGAAAAGTTGGCGATCAAACCCTGATCACGCTGGTCTGGCAGGGTAAAGGGCGCCAGGTGCAGCAGCAAAGCTCGCCCAGGGACCTGATAGCCGATGGATTGCTGACGCCCCTGGTGAAGAGTCGACAGGATGGCTGTGTGCCAGTCGCCGTCCGTATGCGAGGACTCATCCAGGCCGCCGTGCTTGAGCAGGCGAATCAGGGGCATTCCGATCAGGCTGTCACGGGGCTGATCGAACCATTGTGCGATGTGCGGGTTCACAAAGCGGATCACGCCCAGCGCATCGGTCACCAGCACCCCATCGGGCATACGATCAAACCCGGCGCCAATGAAGCGGCGCATATCCGCCAGTGCCTGGGTGGCCTCGCCGACCTGTTCAATGCGACGCGAGACACGCTCCCGGGAGCGGGGGATTTCCGCAGCGGCTATGCCCGTGTGCAGATGCAGGCTGTCCAGAAAGTTCAGTGTCTCGCGATTGGCGCCGGCGCGCGGCCAGACCAGGCCAAGTTCATGCCAGTGGCCGTTACGGTGGAAGATAATCCAGCTGCGGGCGGCCTCATGGCGCCACTTCCCGGGTTGAAGATCCGGTTGGTCCTGCCCGGAATGGCGCGGCGGCTGACCCCGTATGTGACGGTTGTCGGTGGCCAGCCAGCTGTTGCTGGGGCGCAGAAGCTCCTGCAGGTGATCCAGGATCTGAACCGCAGGACGATCCTCCAGCCGACCGATGGAGATGCGCTCTTCCTTACCCAGTGCGTCCAGCTGTTGGTTCAGAAACCGGTTAAGCAGGGCCAGACGCTGGGTGCTCCATAGCGGGAAGGCCAGGGCAGCGGTCAGCGCTGGTGCCGCGGGAGGCAGCCAGGTACCGGTTGTGCGCAGAGCCAGCCAGGACAGCGCCACTGGCAGTGCTGTTGCGAAGCTGGCCAGAACAAATGTCTGTGTCGGTCTGCGCTTGGGGAACTGCCAGGCGATCAGCGCGATCAGGGCGAGCCCGAAAGTCACAGCCGGCCAGGTTCGGGCGGGGTGAATGAGGTGATCCTGGACCACAGCGGAGTAGGCGTTGGCATGGAACTCCACCCCGCTCAGAGGCTGGTTACGTCCGGATACCGGTGTCGGGAGCAGGTCGCCGAACCCTGCTGCGGTGGCACCGACAAAGACCACCCGGTCTTCCAGCACGGCATCCGGAACGCGTCCTTCAAGAACATCCACGTAGGAGACCTGAGGAATGTCGCCACGGCGGGCAAAGGGAATACGTACCCGCTTATCGCGCACGTTTACGAAGGACGGGGCCAGTGATCTGGAGTCCTGGTCCATATCCGTAAGGCTGTGGCCAGAGTTCAGGGCGGTGGCATCGGCCAGGCTGGGCCAGAGGGCTTCACCCAGGCCCTCACGCCGGTAATAGCCCCGTGCCAGACCGTCTTCATCCAGCTCCACATGCACATGGGCCAGGCGGGCAGCAGCACGGCTCAGCGATGCCACCGGCAGAAATTCCCGCAGAGGCTCTCCGTCACTGGCCGGGTAGATGTGCAGAGGCAGGATCACATTGCCGTGGCGCTCCATGGCACTGGCCAGCATCTGATCGTCTGCCTGGGAGGGGGAGGGGTCCGTGAAGAGTATGTCCAGTGCCACGGTGCGCGCGCCGGCCTCATTCAGACGGTCAATCACTGCGCCGTGATTGCGCCGCGCCCAGGGCCAGCGCCCGAGCTCCGACAGGCTTTGTTCGTCGATCGCAACAATGAGCAGCTCCTGCGGCGGCGCCAGTGGCGCCTGCCGGATCAGGGCGTCATAGAACCAGAGATTGACGCGCTCAAGGGCTGATGTGCCCGTAAACAGGGCCAGCAGGAGCAGCAGTGGCAGAGTCAGATGCCAACGGGCCAGCCGCTGCGAGGGGCGCGGGGCAAGACTGCGCACACTTTACTCCAATGTCATTTCGTGGCTCGAACCCCAGTCGCTGGTCAGAGGAGGCTCCGCTACACCCCGGACCCGGATGTGGTAGGTCTCGCCGGGTTGAAGCTGCAGGCGTACGTCAGTGTCCTCCACAGTATCTTCCTCGACCACTTCCTCGAAAGACTCGTCCCGCGCCAACTGGAACTCGTAGCGCTCCGCCTCGTCGAGGCTGTTCCAGTACAGATTGACCTGTTCGCCAACGGCATTGGCGCTGATGATCCGGGTCTCGGGGAGGGTGCCTGTGACCGTGAACGGACTGGAGTCACTGGTAGCTGTGGCGGAACCACCGGCACGGGTGACTACCCGCCAATAGTACTCGCCGGGTTCCAGCGGCGCGGTGACTACAGCACTCTCATCATGATCCCATTCACTGGTTGCCACGGGCTCGTCGAAGTCATCATCCCGGGCGATCTCAACTCGGGCTTCCTCTTCCTCCCCCTGAAGGCTCCACTCAAACTTTGGTGTATCTTCCTCAATGGTCGCATCGGCCTCAGGTGCAGCCAGGTTCGCCGGGTAGGCGCGCAGGCCAATAACAAAGTCCAGGGTGTCGGGCTGACTTTCGAATCCATCCGAGCCCAGTGCGGCTACTTTCAGGCGGTACTCGCCGTTGTCCAGGTTGGCCAGCTTGATGTCCCGGCTGTCGACTTCCTGGCTTACCAGCCAGTCATTGGTGTCGCGTCGGATCAGGTCCACACGGTAGCGGTCCGCGGAGGTTTCATCCTCCCAGCTCACCTCGAAAGGCAAGGCGCTGACACGGCCTGACTCGGTGGCGATGCTTGGTGCCGGATCCAGTGGCTCAACATCCACTGGCTGACCCTCCTGTTTGGAGGCGCTGTAGCCGGACGGGATCAGCTGCTGATCGGAGTCGTCGCCAAAATGCACGCCGCCTTCATAGACTGCCAGATGGGTGGTGTCGTCGCGGATCTCCAGGTCAAAAACGGTGCCACGAACGGCGGCTACGGCAGAAGGTGTTTCTATTTCGAAGCGTGAGCGATCTTCCTCTACAGGAGCCACTTCACTGCGTACCCGCCCGCGCTCAAGCTCCATTCGGGTGTCGGCCATACCGGTCTTTCCGAACTGGGTCAGGCGGTTGAACGTCAGTCGGGAATTGCTGTCCATGCGCAGAAGGCTGTCGTCTGCCAGTTCAATCAGCGCCCGACCGTTGTCCGTGCGAACCTCATCGCCAACGTTCAGTTCCTGTTCCGCCTGCAGTCGGCGCGCGCTGCTTTCCAGGTGGGGGCGCATATAGGCATCACCGGTCACGGACAGGGTGACAGCGGGCTCAGGCTGCTGTCGCAGCCACTGCATGGGGATCTGAAGGGTGTCGCCCGATGAGATGCCCTCGCGGGCACTGATTTGGTTGTAGCTCATCAGGTCATCGGCATCGCGGTCGCGTTTGAGCAGGCGGTCAGCAACACCGGAGAGGGTGTCATCCGGGCGGACACTGTATTCCCAGTCGCCTTCATTCTGGTTTGATGCGGCCTGCATCGACAGTGCGCCCATACCTGAGCCCCGGGCCACGTCAGCAACGCTGGCCAGTGGCAGTGCCAGGCAGGCTGCAAGCCCCAGCGCTCCGGCGATTCGAAGAGGCGTTGTATGCGTACTGCGTCTATGCATGAGCGTCCATTGACCGTGTTATGCACTGACCGCACCGTCCTCGCCGACGGATTCCAGGCGGTAACCGCGCTGGTAGATGGTCTTTATGCGATACCCGTTTTCCGGTTTGATTCCGAGTCGCCGTCGCAGGCGGCTCATGTGCGTATCCACTGTCCGGGTGTTGATGTCACTGGACACGCCCCAGACCCGTTCCAGGAGCATTTCACGTGTCAGCAGACGCCCCTGGTTCTGGAACAGGAACAGCGTCAGGTCAAAATCCTTGTCGGTCAGCTCTATGTCTTCCCCGTGACAGGAAATGACCCGGCTGGCCGTATCGATCACAAAGGGGCCAAACTCCAGCTGCTCCCTTTCAATTTCCGGATTCGCGCGCCTCAGCAGGGCACGCACCCGGGCCATCAGTTCTCCGGGACGCAGTGGCTTGGCCAGATAATCATCGGCTCCGGCATCCAGCGCGGTAACAATGTCCTGTTCGCTGTCGCGCTGGGTGACAAACAGAACCGGAATCGGCCAGTCCAGATCCGCCCGCACCGTTTTCAGAACCTCGATGCCGTCAATGTCCGGTATCTGCCAGTCCAGAATCAGCAGGTCGTAACTTTTATGGGTTACGGCGCTGAGAAAGGCCTGGCCGGTCGCGAAGGCGTCGCATTGTTGCTGGTCATTGGCCAAAAGCTCCTGGATGCGCTCCGCCTGTTCCTGTTCGTCTTCAAGCAATGCAATCCGCATTGAACTCTCCTGAATTGAGCGTCCCACAGTATTCACTGACGGTTCAGTATTTATTTTGTTGTAAAGGGTAACATGGCTCAAAGCACCGCAATGCTCAAGTTTTGCCACGCATATCGGGTTTTCCCTCCAGATCCGGTAGGGTCGTGCGGCAACCAGGGAATCGGCTGCAACCCCAGAAAGCGCCTTTTTTTCCTTCCCGGCGTACCAGTGGCGCCATGCAGCTTGGACAGGGGATGGGTGGCTGGTCCATGCCATCAGAGGCCGGGCCATCGTTCTCGATCGGGCGTGTGCCGCGGCACTGGGGGAAGCGTGAGCAGGACCAGAAATCCCCGTACTTGCCCGAGCGCTGACGCATGGGGGCGCGACACTGGGGGCAGTGAATGCCGGTGTCGGCAGCGGCTGGCTGGGCGCTGGCTGCCAGTACAGGCTCCAGAAGCCGGTGGATGTCGCTGCCCAGTTGCTGCAGAAAGGTCTCTGCGGCCTCATCGCCCTGGCGGATGGTTTCCAGGCGGGCCTCCCAGGTGGCGGTCATATCCGGAGTGGTGGCCTGCTCGGGCAGGCCGGCAATCAACGCCTGCCCCTTTTCCGTGGCATGAATGGCGCGCCCTTCACGGTAAAGAAACTCGCGCCGGAAAAGCGTCTGGATGATGTGTGCCCGGGTGGCCTCGGTGCCCAACCCATCGGTCTCGCGCAGGGTTCTGCGCAGAGCCTGATCCTGGACAAAACGGGCGATGCCGGTCATGGCCGACAGCAGTGTGGCATCGGTGAAGGGCGCCGGCGGCCGGGTCTGTTTCTCCTGAATGCGCCCGTCATGGCAGGTCAGGGCCGTGCCTTTCTCCAGCCGTGGCAGAGGCGGCTGCTGGCGCTCGGCGTCGTCCTGGCGTCGCCGCACCGGCTCCAGCCTTTTCCAGCCCATCTCCAGCACTCCGGTCTCCCGGGCCCTGAAGCGTTCACCGGCGACGACACACTCCAGAGTGCCTTCCCGGTGAACGGCATCCGCTTCAAACTGCATGAGGTAGAAGCGCGCGATCAGATCATAGACTGCGGCTTCCTGCTGGGACAGGCGCTGGATCGGGTGGCGGCGCTGGGTGGGAATAATGGCATGGTGGGCCTCCACCCGGGCATCGTCCCAGGCCTTGCTGTACCGATCAGGGTCTGACGGTACACCTTCACTGACCAGCTCCGGATGGTTGGAGGCAATGGCGGCCAGTACCTCATGGCGATCCGTCCAGTGACCCTCGGGCAGGTAGCGACAGTCCGAACGCGGGTAGGTGATGAGCTGGTGTTTTTCATAGAGCGACTGGGCCGTCTCCAGCACCGCCTGCGCACCCATGCCGTAACGCCGTGCCGCCGTAATCTGCAGCACGGACAGCGACAGGGGCAGGGGCGGGGCTTCCGGGCGCTCCCGGAAGCTGGCATCGCGCACCTCGCCAGTCGCCCCCTTGATGCGCTCAAGCACCGCCTCAACCGGTTCGCGTTGGAGCATCCGGCCTTCCTCGTCCCGGTGCTCGTGCTGGTTTTCGCCCGGTTGCCACTTTGCCTTGAACAGCGACTCCTCGCTGCTTCGCGGGGAAAGCGCCGCTTCCAGTTCAAAGTAGGCTCGCGGTCTAAAATCGCGGATGGCGTTGTCACGCTGCACGACCAGCCCCAGTACCGGCGTCTGCACCCGTCCCACCGAAAATACGCCTTCCTGGCCCTGTTGCTGGTGGTAGAGGGTATAGCCGCGGCTCAGGTTGATGCCGTAGAGCCAGTCGGCCTGCTGGCGGGCCTGGGCCGAGGCGCGCAGGGGCGCAAAGCGCCGGTTACTGGTTTCCTGGCTGAGGGCTTTCTGTACCGCTGTCGGGGTCAGGTCGTTGATCAGCACCCGCTGTACCGGTTTAGATGTTTGGCACCAGGACAGCACTTCATCCACCAGCAGCTGTCCTTCACGGTCCGGGTCACCTGCATGAACGATCTCGCTGGCCTGTTCTATCAATGACTCCAGCACCTGAAGCTGGTTTCGCGCCTCATTCCGTGGCTGCAGTCGCCAGTCCGTGGGCATGATGGGCAGGGTGTCGAGCCGCCAGCGCTTCCAGTCCGGGTTATAGTTTTCGGGCTCAACGGGCTCCAGCAGGTGGCCAATACACCAGCTCACGACCTGTCCGTTGCCGCACTGGATGCTGCCCTGGCGGCGTTGGTGCGGGCCGGGCAGGGCATCGGCAATAGCGCGCCCGAGACTGGGTTTTTCCGCAATATAAAGGCGCATGAATCCGGTACGGCTGATAATGGGACCGCTAAAAATGCGGCACAGTCATTCCGGTGTCAAGCGCCGGGGCAACCTGTCTCAGGCACTGGCGTTGAAGCGGATCTCGTAGTTCTGACGCTCACCGCCGAGTTGTTCGCTTTCGGTGGCCAGCTGCTTCTGCATCTGCTGGTAGCGGTGAGCAATGTCCTGCAGCTCGTTGTTGTCTTCGCGTTCACTGACGAGGCTCTCAAGCAGGGAGTTGTTGGTGCCATAGGCCTGAGAGATTTTCGAGACGTTGTCCAGATAGTCCAGTGTCGGCTGGTTGACGCTCAGCCGATCAAAGGCGGCCTTGAAGTGACGGTTCTGGTTCAGGTCGTTCTCGATACGCTGGCGCGTTTCCTCGGGCACTTTGGCCTCGACTTCAATGCCGCCCCCGGATGATTTTTTCACCGAGACCTTGGTGTCCAGACTGACGTCGAGCTCGGACAGCTTGGTGCCGAGGGTTTCCTTCACAAAACGGCTGTCATTGGCAACGGAGTGCCGGTAATCCTGAATCGGCAGATCCTTGACCCGGTCGTTTTTATTCTGGCGTTCGGCCAGAGTGACGGGGTCCTCCGCCATGGCGTTGGCCGGCTTTTCCGCCTCGGGTTTTTCTGTCTGAGAGGGCGAGCCCTGCTGTTGCGTGCGTTCCCCAAGCTGGGCCGCTTTGGCGCCAAAGTTCAGAGCAGCATCCAGAATTCCCATGGTTCCTCTCCTGGCAGCTGTTTGCCGGTTTACTGTCAGCTTTACAGGGGATATGCAGGATCCGGACCAGATTGCAGCCAGCGGGTGATGCCGCCCACCGGCTGTAACTGTTAGACTTGGAACCTACACAATTGAATGCCACAGGGAGAAGGGGATGTCCGTACAGCAGGCCATTGAACACAAGCTGACACGGCAGTTTGAACCGCAGCACCTGGAGGTGGATAACGAAAGCCACATGCACGCGGTGCCAGCCAACTCGGAAACCCATTTCCGCGTGGTCGTGGTCAGTCCGGCCTTTGAGGGAAAGCGCAAGGTTGCGCGTCACCAGTCGTTGTATGCCACGCTCAATGAAGAGCTGAGCGACGGTGTGCATGCTTTGACTATGCACCTCTATACCCCTGAGGAGTGGGCCGCACGCCAGGACCAGGCCCCGCAGTCACCCCAGTGCATGGGCGGCTCCAAAGCCGGTTAACCAGGGAGACCCCGATGAGCCAATATTTCCAGATCCACCCGGAGACGCCACAACTGCGCCTGATCCGCCAGGCCGTGGACATACTGAAAAAAGGCGGCGTCATTGCCTATCCCACGGATTCGGCGTTTGCCCTGGGCTGTCACCTGGGTGACAAAAAGGCGGCGGAGCGGATCAAGTGGGTGCGCAACCTGGACGACAAGCACAATTTCACACTGGTCTGCCCGGATCTCTCCGCCATCGGCACCTACGCCAAAGTGGATAACATCCAGTACCGGTTCCTGAAGGCCCATACGCCCGGCCCCTACACCTTCATCCTGGATGCCACCAATGAGGTGCCGCGGCGTCTGCTTCACCCCAAACGGCGACAGATCGGGATCCGGGTGCCGGACAACCGCATCGTTCAGGCATTGCTGGAGGAACTCGGCGAGCCGATCATGAGCACCACGCTGCAGATGCCCGGTGATGAGTGGCCCATGAGCGATCCTGAGGACATCCGTGACCGCCTGGAGCACCACGTCGATCTGGTGATTGAAGGCGGTGCCAGTGACCGCGAGCCGACCACAGTGGTGGACATGACCGGGGAAGTGCCGCAGATCCTGAGGCAGGGCAAGGGGGATTCAAGCCCCTTTGAAGATCTCTGAGCGCTTGAGCTCAATACCGACACCGGCGGGACAGCCCCGGTCCCGCCAAGCCCACCGATTCAGTAGCGACCTGTCGACTTAATTTACGCCTCTGTATCCCACCCAGTGCTCGCCCAATGGGCGCATAGCCGCTGAACTCTCTATTGCAGGGGATTGACTGCGTAGCCAGAGTGTCGAGTTTATTAACAATCGTCCACCCGAATGCGACTCCGAGCCCCACAAAACAGGGGTGGCATGAGTTGTGCTGTCGTTAATGTCGAGCAATAAAGCCTGTTCTGAAACGAAAACCAACGACATTAAGGACGCAATTATGCCTGCAGGGACACATACTTCCATTCTGCTGACGGCCATGATTTCCATGGCACTGGTGGGCAATGCCCACTCCGCTCCGGTTCTTGATTTTGAAACCTCCTATGAGGACTCGAGTGTCAAGATGACCGACAGCAATGACTTTTCTCTGAGCGAAGTCACTCTTGGACTGAACGAAGACTTGAAAGATACTTCGTTCAGCCTGGCTGAAGGCGAGTCCAGCACCTTTAACTTCTTCGACATCAAGCTCCCTGGCGGGGCAGGCAAAGGTGAGTTGGAGGGAACCCTCGGATTTCTGGAGCCAGAAAACGTCAGTGGAACTGGAGAAGGTGAGGGATACTGGTGGTCACTTCTCTTTGTGTCTGGGGGAGACCTTACCTGGAATTCTCAGCCGGATCCGATCGAGCTTGCTGACGGTTCAATGTTCTCCATTGCGTTCTCTGATCTGAAAGGTGTGGACCTGGGTGCGAAGCACACGGTGGAAGCAACCGTTACGGCCAATTCGGTCGCGGTCCCCGCGCCGGGCACTCTGGCCCTCTTCGGACTGGGTCTGCTCGGTCTCGGCCTGCGTCGCAGCCGGGCTTAACGGCTTGGTCGTGCCCTCATGAGTCCTCATGAAGGCGTTGCCAGGCCTGGTAGGTACTCAGATGAACTTCTCCGGTCAATGACTGGAGAAGTTCTGTTTTGCGTAGTCCATCCATCACCGGGCCTTTCACCTCTGCAAGATGGAAGCGTATTCCGGCATGCGACAGCCGTCGGTTGATGGTCTCCAGGCTCTCCAGCGCGGAAGCGTCGATTGTGTTCACGGCCTGACAGGTCAGAATAAGGTCCGTTACTGACGGCCGGGCGGCGATCAGCTCCTGTACCCGGTCCTCAAGATGACGGGCGTTGGCAAAGTAAAGGCTTTCATCCACCCGCACCACCAGGAGCTTTTCGTCTGTCTCCACCTCATGGCGTTCCACATTGCGGAAATGTTCCGTACCCGGAACGCGGCCAAGAACGGCGCTGTGCGGCTTGCTGGTGCGGTAAAGATGAAGTCCAAGGGACAGAGCCACCCCGGCAATGAGGCCGGATTCAACGCCAACGGCCAGGGTGACACCAATGGTTGCCAGCATGGCTGCAAAATCTGAGACCGAATAGTCCCAGGTCCGCTTGATGATCGGTAAATCCACCAATGACAGCACTGCAACGATGATGGTCGCCGAGAGAGTCGCCAGTGGTAGATGGCTGATCAACGGTGTGAACAGTGCCGTGACCAGTGCAATACCGACGGCGGTGTAGATGCCAACAGCAGGTGTTTCGGCATTGGCCTCAAAATTCACCACGGAGCGGGAAAAGGAACCTGTCACTGGCATACCCGAACTGAACGAAGCCCCAAGATTGGCGCTGCCAAGGGCGATCAGTTCCTGATCCGGATCAATGCGTTGGCGGCGGCGGGCCGCCAGGGTCTGGGCCATGGAAATGGATTCCACAAACCCCACAATGCTGATCAACAAGGCGCCCATGAACAGAGTCGACCATAGATCAGGCTCCAGTGGGGGCGTTGTCAATGGGGGGAAACCACCGGAGATGTCCCCAACCACTGCCACACCCCGGTCGGCGAGTCCCAGCCACCAACTGAGCGTGGTTGTTGCAACCAGGGCCAGAAGCGGCGCGGTGCGTCTCAGGTTGGGTTCAAGAGGGGACCAGCGCATGGCGTAAAGAAACACAAGGGTCAGCCCGCCAAGTGCCAGGGTCGGCCCATGCACTGAGCGCAGGCCGTTAATCAGTCCTGTGCCCAGTTCAGGCAGGGTGTTGCCTGTGTTGGAAAAACCCAGCAGAGGTCCGAGTTGGCTGGCTGCAATGATGAGTGCTGAGGCAGTGATAAACCCGGAGATGACCGGGTGGCTCAGAAAATTGGTCAGAAACCCAAGCCGTGCCAGTCCCATGGCAATCAGAATCAGGCCGGATAGAAGCGCCAGTGTCAGCGCGGCAGCCACATACTCCGGCGTGCCCTGTGTGGCCACAGCTCCTGCGGCGGATGCTGTCATCAGCGCGACGATGGCCACTGGACCAACCGAGAGAGTACGGCTGGTGCCAAACACCGCATAGAGGATCAGTGGCACAATACTGGCGTAGAGACCGACCTGCGCCGGCAGGCCCGCCAGAGTCGCATAGGCCAGTGACTGCGGGATCAGCAGCATCGTGACAATCACGGCGGCCAGCATGTCGCGCCCAAAGGCCTGGCGATTGTAGGCGGGTGCCCACTCGAGCATGGGCACCCACTGTCGCAGAGGTTTCATGGATCAGTCCCAGGGACTGCCTTCGAGCGCATCCAGGGGGATCTTGAGGTAACGCTGCCCGTTGGATTCCGGCTCTGGCAGTCTTCCGCCGTTGGTGTTGATCTGCAGAGAGTGCAGGATCAGCTTGGGCATGGCCAGCTCGGCATCCCGTTTGTTGCGAAGTGCCACATACTGCGCCTCGTTCACCCCAGCAATATGCGGATTTTTCTGTTTCTGCTCCGCAACCGTACTCTCCCATTCGGGTTCACGGTCGTCCGGCATGTAGTCGTGGCCGGTAAAAAGCCGGGTCTCATCCGGAAGAGCCAGAATGGCCTGGATGGAGCGCCACAGCTGTGCTGCATCTCCTCCGGGGAAGTCCGCCCGGGCACTGCCAAAGTCGGGCTGGAAAAGCGTGTCGTGCACAAAGGCGGAATCGCCAATAACATAGGTGATTGAAGCCAGAGTATGTCCGGGTGAGAACATCACGTGACCTTCCAGCTCACCCACATGAAAGCGTTCCCCTTCACTGAACAGCCGATCCCACTGACGACCGTCCGCTGGCCGTTCAGGCCAGTTGTAAAGCCTGTTCCACAGGGTCTGAACCTGCGTGACTTTCTCGCCGATGGCGATCGGCGCCCCGGTCTGCTCTTTCAGGTAGCCGGCGGCAGAGAAATGATCCGCATGGGGGTGGGTGTCGAGGATCCACTCCACGACCAGGCCGTTATCCCGGATGTAGCCGAGAATCTCATCCGCATGGCAGGTGGCGGTTGCGCCGGACTTGTCGTCAAAGTCCAGCACAGGGTCAATGATGGCGCAGCGCTTGGTCGCCGGATCGCTCACCACGTACTGAATGCTGAAGGTGCGCGGATCAAAAAAGCCCGCCACATCCGGCTGACCCGCTGCCTTTCCTCTCGAGATCTGATGGGTTCTCATGGCGTTCACCTCTGACAGGATTCAATATAGCTATAAGTATAGTATTTTTTCGAATAAACAAAAAGTACGTAATCGTTCCTATTCCGATAACGTCTTAGTCAGAGGGGGTAGAGCGATCGCTTGGGAAATTACCCTTGGAAAGGAAAGATTCAGGTCTTTCACCTCAACCGGGCGAGCCAGATAATGGAAAGCCAGCTTCTGAGTGGCATTCAGCGTAGAAAGGGGTGTCGAGATTGGTGCCCCCGGCAGGATTCGAACCTGCGACCTTCCGCTTAGGAGGCGGATGCTCTATCCAGCTGAGCTACAGGGGCGAGGGGGCGTATGGTATCCGGCTCGGGCGGTGGCTTCAAATCGGTTTGGGCGTTGATTCCTGCAGGCCTGGTCTGTAGCTTTCGGGCATGAGCCTGAAACCTGCCGTAAAAGTGTCCGTCATCATTCCCGTTCTCAATGAGGCGAACCTTATAGGCGTTACGCTTGATGCGTTGATGCCTCTGCGCCGCCACGGGCACGACGTCATCGTTGTGGATGGCGGCAGTGATGATGGTACCGCTGAACTGGCGAAGAACGGTAGCGACCGGGTCATTCACAGTGCACCAGGCCGGGCCCGGCAGATGAATGCGGGGGCGGCACAGGCAGCCGGCAACGTATTGGTGTTTCTGCACGCCGATACGCGATTGCCCGAAGATGCGCTGGATCACCTGATAGCCTTCAGCCGGAGTCATTGGGATTGGGGACGTTTTGATGTCCGTCTGTCCGGCACCCGGCCCATATTCCGGCTGATCGGTTTCATGATCAACCTGCGCTCCCGTTTGACCGGCATCTGCACCGGTGATCAGGCACAGTTTGTCCGGCGCGCCCTGTTTGAGCAACTGGGCGGCTTTCCGGAGATACCACTGATGGAAGACGTGGCCCTGTCAAAGCGACTGAAGCAGCACGGTCGGCCTTGCTGCATCCGCTCACCGGTCACCACCGACAGCCGCCGCTGGGAGAAACACGGCCCCTGGCGCACCATCTGGCTGATGTGGCGCCTACGCTGGGATTACTGGCGAGGTGTAACGCCGGAGGTGTTGGTGAGGCGGTATTATGGTTAGAGGGAGCAAGGAGCAAGGAGCAAGGAGCAAGGAGCAAGGAGGAAGGAGGAAGGAGGAAGGAGGAAGGAGCAAGGAGCAAGGAGCAAGGAGCAAGGAGTGAGGAGTGAGGAGTGAGGA
>LKMJ01001473.1_pt1 | contig 20792 bp, 20 predicted proteins | sample 643391 | NCBI WGS metagenome assembly LKMJ01 (sample SAMN04112250, study PRJNA286221) | soda lake metagenome | biome: soda lake; feature: Kulunda Steppe; material: water; isolation source: sample PL-Br10 brine of Picturesque Lake | place: Russia: Kulunda steppe | collected 2010-07
CGCGTCTGATCCGTTCTGCGGTGTTCGTCCGTTCGACCTCATCGTGCATCTCCTCGAGGTCGGCGTAGATCCCGCGTTCATCGCGTGCCATCTCGTCGTAGGCGTTCTCGATCCAGGCTCGCGAGACGGGAACGTTCTCCTCGGTTCTCGCCCACTCGAACACCTTTGCGGGACCCCAGCCTTCGATCTTGAGGGCTGCACGGATGTACTCCTCGTCGAAATCCATCGCCAGCTTGCGCTTGAGCCCTTTTTTGAACAGCCGCTCGAAATCCAGTGTCCCCGTCGGTCCGGTTCTGGTGATGTCGGTGAAATCGCCCTCTTTCTCTTCGATCACCTGCTTGCCTTTGGGTTCGAGATCCAGCCCGAGTTCCTCGTCTAGCTCTTCGGCGAACTCCTCGGGATCCATCTCGTAGTACTCGTGTTCGCCACCTTCTTCACCAGGGTCGCCGTCCTCGTCTCCGTCACCGTCAGCGTCCTCGGGCTGGCCGACTGGATCACCGGGCTGTGGCGTGCCGTCCTGTCCCTTTCCGACGCCGCCCATATCCCGCTGGTCGTAGGCAAATTCGGGGAGGTCGATGATCTTGATCGGGATCCGGACCTCGTCGCGTCGGCTGCGCCCGAGGTCACCGTACTGAATGAACTCTGCCAGATCCTCGCGGCGGTTCTCGCCGACTGCGTTGTACCGGTCGATGTCGTCTTTCAGTCCCATTTGTAGCTCACCTGACTCATAACGTGTCGGCTCGTCAGCTCTGCGGAGGCTTCGCTGTACTCGAACAGCTCCTGCATGTTCCGGATTGTCTGTGTTTTGATCGCTGCAGTTTCGGTGCCTTCTGGTGGGTTGTCCCACTGCTTTGGATCGAAATCGTCGAAGGTCCGTTTGATGTCTTCCCAGTCGTGAGTCCCGAGAACGGATTTGATCACCGGGATCTCTTTGGGGTTGACATCAGCGACACGGAACTCGTCGTCGCGGTGTCGCCACGCGTGTCGGTTCAGCGCCGTGATGATCTTCTCCTTGCGGAACGCTCTGACCTCTTCTTTCGGCTTGTCGCCGCTGTAGTTCGCGTCGGTGAACCGGCCGAGATGCTCGATTTCGAACACCTTCATCTGGAGGAGATCCGGCTCGACACGCTCACCGCGGTCGTTCTCGATCAGCTCACCTTCTGCCCAGGCGTAGACGTGCTCGACGTACTCTTCGACTGTCTGCTCGTCGACGCGTTTGTCCCGCATCATCGCATCGAGTACGTCTGTCTCTTGCTGACCGAAGATGTAGTTTTTCACCGGTGCGATCCGCTCTTCGAACTCTGCGGCCTCGGTGTTCGAAAACATCGGCGCGTCTGTTAGCCCGTCTGCCATCGCGTTAATGATATCCCGTGGCATGATCACTGCCTCGACAGGAAGCTCCTGGTGGAACCGCTCAGAGTCGTCGTGCAGGAGATCCGCGATCGTATCTCTCGTGTGAGTGACCGGAATCCCATGCTCGCCGTCAGCCGCATTGTCTCTGAACTCGAACTCGTCGATATCGATTCGCTCGTCGCCATCCTGGAGATAGCCACGGTCGAACAGCAACGCCTTGTCAGTGAGCGTCAACCGCTCTGGGAGATCCGAGACGTCGAGCCGTGAGACGACGGCATACAGGGCCCCAGCCTCGATCGCGTGTGGGGCGAGTTCGCGTTCTCTGATCGTGCCGGCGCTGTTTCTGACACTGATCCGCAGTGGCTGGCGAATCCAGCCTTCGAGTTCGTCCCAGCTACTCGCGTCCCAGACGGTCGTCTGGTCTGTCAGCTCTCGTCGCAACAGCTCTGCCTCCAGCGAGAGATTTGTCAGGTAGGTGAATCGCCGCTTGTCGAGACGGCGTTTCAGCGCCTTCAACGGATCGCTCCCATTTCGTTCGGTGTGCTGGTTCAGCTGGTCTTCAAGATCGGGATTCGAGATAATGATGAGCTGTGTGTCAATATCCATCCCGATCCCCTTGTCGAGTTTGACGTGACCCTCGTCGGGAACGTTCAACAGCTTCTGCAGGAGGTCTGCGTGCTGTGCGGCGTCTTCGACGATCGTCACGAGGCCGTTGCCCTGTGAGAGCACGCCATCGTAGGAGAACGCCTGTGGGTTCTTTCGCCCTCGGGAGTCGAGTTCACGGAGCATGCCGGCCATCCAGGAGCCGACGAGTCGCTCTTTGGGTGAGCCATCATCCTCGGAGTGGAGAATGCCGATGCCGCGGCCAACGTCGACCACGAAATTCTTGATCCGCAGGTGTTTCGGGCCTGTCACGGCCGAGAACAGATCGGGGACACCCTCTCTGCGGTACTGCTCTTCGAGGTAGTTGTACGCTTCCCGGCAGAACGGATCCATCTCGGTGTCGATCCTGACTGGAATGTGATCGTCGAGATTCTCGTTTAGCTCTTCGAGCAGATCGGCTCTGACAGTCGGTGGGAACACCGTCAATGGGTGTGACTGGACAGGGCTTTCGTACCAGTCGTCTTCGTCGGTCGCCGGCTCGTCTCCGTAGGTCAACCCGGGCTGGTCGCTCACGCCAGCGATGTTCCACTCCATCGTGTACCGCCGTCCGTCGTCAGTTTTCGAATACTCACGAAGCCCATTGACGAGACAGCGTTTGAGTTCGGATTTTCCTGTCGCAGTTGGGCCATCCAGCCAGAGAATCTTCTCCTCTTTACCACGCCCTGCAGCGATCGACCGGAGATCATCGACGAAGTTGTTGAGCACTTCAGTGTTACCCAAGATAGCGTGTTCGCCATCGTTCCAGGGATCGTCGAAAAACCGGTACCGCTGTTTTTCTTCACCCTCCTCGATCACCCGTCTCGTCCCTGCGTGTTCGATCGCATTCAGCAGATACTTCGGTGCGTGGGCGGCCTGGTGTGGATTCGAAAGCAGATGCTCGACGAACGCACCCAGTGCCATCGGCTCCTGGTAGGTCTGATCGAGCGTTCGATCGGCCGATTTGATGTAGTCCTGTCCGCTCATACCGGGTTAGTCCTCCATCTCGCTTTTTGCGACCTCTGCACCGGCGAATTCGAGCACCTCCTTTGCGCCCTCCTCGGAGTAGCCCTGATCGATTAGCGCTTCGATCCACTCGTTTCGTTCGTCGTCGTCCATCTCGCCGCTTGAGACCAGTGCGGAGAAGTTGATGTTGTGTTTCTTGTCCTCCCAGAGTTTGCGTTCGAGTGCGCGGCGCAGTCTGTCGTTGTCCTGTGGGTCGAACGTCTCGCCTTCGCGTGCGCGGCGAGAAACCCAGTTTGCGACCTCCTGGCGGAAATCGTCTTTCCGGTCTTCTGGCAGGTCGAGTTTCTCCTCGACACTCCGCAGGAAGGTTTCGTCTGGCTCTTGCTCGCGACCGGTAATCTCGTCTTCGACGGTGTCGTCGTCGATGTAGGCCATCACGTGATCCATATACTTCTCGCCCTGGCGCTGGATCTCGTCGATATCGTAGGCCAGTGCGTGACGGACATCCTCGATCGCACGATCTTTGTACTCCTCACGAACCTGTTCGAGATACCGGTAGTAGGTCTCGAATAAATCCTCGGAGATCGAGCCGTGGTTTTCGAGGTTGTTCTCCAGATGGTTGAAGGTGGTCAGTGGGGAGAGGAACATCCGACTGCGATGCATCGAATCCATGATCGCCTCGGCGATCTCGTCACCGATAAATCGGGGTGAGACACCCGTCATCCCCTCGCCAATCTCCGCTTTGCCAGCGGCTTCCTCGCGGAGTTTCTTGATGTCGATATCTTCGGTCTCGTCGATCTCACCGTTGTATGCTTTGGCTTTCTGCACGAGGCCAATACTCGAATCATCCGGCTCCTCGATGCGTGTGAGGACACCGAACAGTCCAGCCATCTGGAGGGTGTGTGGCTCGACTTTGATATCCGGCAGATCCGCGTTGCGAAGCATCTTCTGGTAGATCTCTGCCTCGTTTTCATACGAAAGCACGTACGGGAAGTCGATCCGTTTTGTCCGGTCGTTGAACGCCTCCATCTTCTCGTCGCCCTTCTTGTCGCGGTACTCCGGCATGTTCGTCCGGCCGACGATCACCTGGTCGATGTCGATCCGTGGATTGTTCTTCGGCTTGATCGTCTGTTCCTGCGTCGCGTGCAAGAAGTCATAGAGGAACTCCCGCTGGAGTTTGAGTAACTCTTCGCCGGAGAAGATCCCACGGTTTGCGTTACAGAATGCACCGGCGTAATCGAACGCCCGTGGGTCGGATTCGCCGTAGATCGCAATCTTCGAGTAGTTGACATCACCCGTGAGCTCGGTCTCGTCCTGGTTTTTCTTGTCTTTTGGCTCGAAGGTCTCGATTGCCTGTCGTTTGTTCTCGTCGGCGACCAGTCGGACCACTTCGATGTGATTTTCGAGTACTGCCTGCAGGTCGTCGTCGTAGTGTGCAAGCAGATTGTCCATGTAGAACTCGCTCGCTGGATCGAGTGCCTGCTCGTTTCGAATCGTATACGGTGCATCGAGATTCTCGTTCAGTTGCCGGATGACGGATTTGCGCTGTTTTTCGGGTAACAACACGACTGGATCCTGATTCATTGGTGATCGGACGACATCGTCGGCCGGATCCTGATCGGGAATCACGTCACAGAGGCCCGTCCAGCGGAAGGTGTACATTCGACCCTCGTCTCGGTTGGTGTAGTCCTCGAAGTACGCCCGCACCCGGGAATCGAAATCCGATTTTCCTGATCCGACCGGGCCAAGCATCAACAAGATTCGTTTTTCTGGGCCGAGTCCCCGCGCTCCGGATTTGATTTTGTTGACGAAGCTGTGAATTGCCTCGTGAACAACGCGTCCGTAAAACGTGTTCTCGCCGTCGTCGAGTGGATCTTCTGATGCGAGTTTGTACTCGACAAGACCGTGTTCTTCGTCGTATTCCGTCCCGTAGAAATCAAACATATCCGCAACACGCTGGTTGGCATTTCGGGCAATCTTCGGATGCTTTGGGAGTTCGTCGAGATACCAGCTAAACGAACGAGTCTGTCGCAAGTCGCTCGGAATTGTATCACGGTACTCCTGGCTCAGGGATTCGAGTGTTGGGTCGTTATTACTCATGCATGTCGGCTCCGTAGTGGCTGTTCCATCTGTGCCGCGATGGGGGTGATTACCGCTCTCTTGGGTCCGTTGACAACTGACTGTGGGCCGATCGGGAACCGGTGATCGGCCTGTTTGTGTCCAGTGCTATACTGTGACATGTTGTTTTATAGCATAGTAAGTCGGTCAACTGTCCGTCTGGGAGTGACAGTCGACGACCACCGATACTATTTAATAGGAAAGAACTCCTCCTTTATAAGCTTTGATGTTAGTTAATCATTTTTGATTATAGTATCTGGCACGTATCTGGAATGAAACAGTCATAGGCTCGCGGGGGCAACCAGCAGTATGGCACTCGATGCGCTCGCGGATGGCTGGCAGCTCTGGAACGAGGAGCCACAGAAGCTCGTCTTCACGTATCGACCTGATCTGTTCAACACTGAGGACTATCCAGCGCCGTGTCTCCCGACCATCCATATTACGAAAGGGAAGCGGGGTCGTCGCCCGGGGAGAAAAGACCCTGCACCCGATGCTTCCTGGTACGTGACGCTGTATCTCGAACCCGACGTCACAGACAAAGAGCGTTCGTTCGACAGCCGCGAGGGGGCGATAACGGCTGGTATCGACATCGCCGAGCAGTTCGCGACCGGTGAGATCGACTATCGGTCACTGTATCAGGTGCCGCGCCCAGCCTATCTCGATCGGCTCGACGAACTTACTGGGCGCACCAGTTAGTCGTTCTGCCCGAGTCGATGGCGGAGGCGGCGACGGAGGCCGCCTGCGGCCTGTCTGACACTGATCCGCCAGGGTGTTCGTTTCCCTTCGATCTCTGTTCGACCGGCCTCGATTTCGGCGAGGATTGCCTCGGCTGTCCGCTCCGGTGGATCGACCTTTGTGACTGCCTGGCCGACCATCTCGCAGATGTGCGCATCACTCCCCGCTGTCATCGGGAGGTTTCGTCGTGTGGCGAACTGTCTTGCCTGGCGGTTCGACCAGCCAGTGAGCAACCGGGAGTTGTACACTTCAATTGCGTCCGCGGTCGCAAGCTCTTCTGGTCGGACGTTCGCGAGGACGCCGCTTCGAGACTCCTGATATGGGTGGGGGACGACAGCAAGACCGCCATGTTCACGGATTCGCTCGACTGTGGCACCGAAGGACATCCCAGCGGGAATCTTCGTTGCTGTTCCGATCGAGAGGACGTGGCCGTCAGCCGTCGATACTTCCATCCCCGGGATTGCAATCAGATCGTAGGCAGGGGCTCGGTCGACAGCCTCGAGACTCGCTTCAATCTCGTCGTGGTCGGTGATCGCGATCGCATCCAACCCGACTGCGGCTGCCTGTGACAGCAGCAGATCGACCGAATCACGACCGTCGAAAGACGCTGCCGAGTGTGTGTGCAGGTCGATCGAAAGCACGGTCTCTCAATTCGGTGGCGTGCTTAAGTGCGTGCCGGTTTCTGCGTTTGTTGACACTGAACGCCTATCGACGTCTCGGATCGGGCTGACGGTGTTCACCGTGCTGGTCGCGCTGATTGTAGAGCCTGCGGTAGGCGCTAATTTTCCGATAGAGCAGCGTAAACCAGAAGCCATGGAAGACGATGATGAACACCACGAATGTTCCGAGTGTTAACGGCAGTGTCGTGACGAGCGTGTTATAGAGTCCGTGGATGAACGCGGCGATCAACAGCCCTTTGACGACGATCGGACCGCGTTTGCTGTAGTTGAACTTCGCAAGGCCGAGATAGAAGCCAGCCCAGGCAGAGAAGATAACGTGTCCCGGCCCGACGAATGCTCGTGTTGTTGCGATTGCAATCGCATCCTGTTCTTGCACAACGAACCCTGTTGCCGTTGCCTCGACCGAGAAGAGCAAGATGTAGAGCAGATTTTCGATAGCTGCGAATCCGACGCCCGCCATTGCACCGTAGACGACGCCGTCAACGACCGTTCGGAACGCATCCGTTCGATAGGCATACACTCTGACTGCGAGCCACTTGACCAGCTCTTCGATTGGCCCGACGATCAAAAAATAAAACAGCGTCAGGCCGGCCACTCCGAACAGTTCGAAAAACGGAAGCGTTGCACTGTTGACCACACCAGCGATGCTCGCAAAGACGACACCAAGCAGAAAGGTTACCGAAAGCGTCAACAAAGGTTCGCGTGTCGTCGGATCGCCGTACCAGAAATACCCAGCAAGCCCGAGTGCAGGGAGCGCAGAAAGCACAGCAAGCACACCCAGAATCGGTGCTTCAGCGACGAGAATGGCTGCCACGAGCAACTGACCGCTGAAAAGCGCAAAGGCAACAATGAGCAACAGCCATCGCTTCGTTGCTTCCAGTGCGTTTGTCAGCCGAACAGCAAACCGGTCAAGCCCCGATCTGACCTCCCAGGTCGCGATTTCGTAGAGGTCGACCTCGCCCTGGAACGCGGTCTGGACAGGGTCGCCATCGCCTGAGGCTGATTGTTCGTTCTGACGAGGTGGTGGTCCTGGGCGGTGGCTTTCGAGCCTGCTCGCTGCCTGCGAGCCAGCACTCGGGGTAGTTCTCGTGTGTGGGCGCTCGAGATCTCGCGCTCGTTGATCCTGGTCGTTCTGTCCTCGGCGATTTTCGTGTTGCTCCTGGCCCCGGTTATTCTCTTGCCCGTGTCGATCTTCTTCATCCGGCTGGCCCATCGTCGATAGGTTCGGTTTCCGATGCCTACAAAGTTCCTGTTGCGGAGATTATCAGACGCACGATCAGACGAACAGCTGCCAGCAGCCAAGCACAAGGGCAAGCCAGATATGCTCGGTGTCGATGACGAACCCATAAAAAATCGCCGTCCGATCCTGGGTTGCCACGAGACTGTAGCCAATCATATAGCCGAGAAATGGCAGCAGGAGGAGATACTGGATGTGAACAATACCAGTGAGTATCGCCCCGATCACGACGACAACGAGTATCAGACAGCCCGCGATTGCACACTGGCGAGTCCGCCTCGGCCCGATAATCACCGGTACTGAACGAATTCCCTCCATGCGATCACCCGCGATATCCTTGATGTCGAAGACGACTGCAGCGATCGTCAGTGAAGCGGTGATGAATCCAAACAGAAACAGGATGTCAGTCGTGAGCAACACGCCATAGTACACCCCAACACCGAGTGGAATCGCCCCCCAGGAGAGGCCCACGAGCACGTTTTTTACGAGCAGTATTCGTTTGAGTCCCACAACTGAGTAAAGCACGGCAACAAAAAGCGGAAGGATCATCGCTGGCGCACCAGGGATTCCGCGAGTGACCGCGACGACTGTTGCACCGACATAACAAACCACGCCAACCGCGAGCAACGGCCAGCCATACGTCCTGACGAATGCTGCACGATCGGGGACGTTCTGTTCGTCCTCGGCCAGATCGGTGAGTCGGTTGAACGAGTAGACAAAGAGTGTGACAGCAAAGACGATACCGAGTGCCAGTGGATCGACTCGAAGATCAGCAAGAATCATCGTCGAGAGTGCAACGCTCGCCGCCGCTGTCGAGATTACCAGATTCGAGTGCACCAGAAACAGAACAAGTCGGGTCAGTCGCGGCCTCGGTGAGGTGTTTGTCTCTGCCATTCTATCGGTATTGTTTCACACCGCACCGTCATCTCTCGCGTTGGAGTACTAGAGCGTTCGTCGCAAGCGGAATCAAGGTTTCGACGCTCGAGAGCCAATCCGTGAGCGTTTATGTCGGCTGGCCATACCTGCTCTATGGGCGAAAACCGTGGTGTCCGTCCGCCAGTGGTGACGGGCCGGAACGTACTGACCGGGGCAGTGCTCGGGGCTGTGACCTACGTTCTTGGCTATCTGGTGACGTACGGGCTCGTCGTTCTCGATAGTGATCTCGGACCGGATGCGTTCTCTTCGGAGCTGTTTCTGGAGGGCGGTTTTGTCGATTCTACGCTTGAAACGGTCGAGCCAGGGACAGTCGAGTTTACCGGGTGGATCTTCTACAACGCACATTTTGTCCAGACAGTGTGGGATTCAGAAGCGCAGGAAGCAGGCGGAGAGAATCCTGCACTGACACAGTCGAGTAGCGTCCTCTCAGAGGCTTCGACACAGCTTCCAGAGCTTCTTTACCATCTCGTCCCGGTTGCGCTGCTTACGGCTGCCGGATATCTGTTCGCCAGGCAGATCGACGCTACCACACTCGCTGACGCAGTGGGTGCAGGAGCAATGCTGGCTGTAGGCTATCTCGTCTCCTCGGTTGCGGGGGCAGTCGTCTTCGTGACATCTGGGAATGTAACACTGCTCGATGCCTCCTTTACAGTCACTGTTGCACCAAACCTGTTGCTGGCGGTTACCCTTGCAGGGATACTGATTCCGTCAGTGTTTGGAACTGTCGGTGCCTCTCTTGGTTCAAGCACTGATTAATCGAGCTGTTGCCACTCGGCGTCACAGGCTGGACAGGCTCGGACTGTCCCGAGTTCGTCCGGATCATTTTTCGACGTGAGCTCTGTCTCGCACTCTGAGCAGTACAGTCGGCCGTAGTTGTCTTTGGAGAGTGAACCGGAGCGCAGTCCCTTTCGTACCGAATCCATACCGGGTGTAGTCAGGAAGGTAACAAAAACCTAGTGGCGATTGCCACGGGAATCGGGGTACTTTTTGCTGTGTACTCGTAAACCGCGCCGATGGAGTACACACAGGAACGGATCGCTACGTTCCACGATTACGGGGGTGCAACACCTCCTGCGCCGGTCGAGCAGGCGACTGTGGTTGTCCCGCTCGCTGAGCGCGACCACGCGAGCAAGGCGGCGACACGGACGATGAAACAACTGGAGCAGGTCGATCCGGGCCGTGTGCTGGTTGCCGTACGCGCCGAACCTGGCTCGATCGGCACAGTCTGTGAGTGGGTCGAATCGTTCGATTGTACTGCAACGGTACTGTGGTGTACTGCCCCATCGATCCGTGAGGAACTCGAAACGCACGGACTCAACGACACTGCCGGCAAAGGACGAGACGTCTGGCTGGCACTCGGCGTGGCCAGTAACTCTCCCTACGTCGTCGTTCACGATGCGGACGCGACGACGTATGACACGACACACGTCGCGAAGCTGTTGTTTCCGCTCGAAAACGGCTACAGCTTCTCGAAAGGCTACTACGCCCGCATCGAAAACCAGCAACTGTACGGACGACTGTTCAGGCTCTTTTGTACGCCACTGTTCCAAGTGCTCGCAGCAACCTACCAGGATCCGTTCCTCTCCTATCTCGATAGCTTTCGGTATGCGCTTGCGGGTGAGTTTGCGATGACACGCGAGGTTGCGCGGTCGGTTCGAGCCCCACGCGGCTGGGGACTCGAAGTCGGGACGCTTGGCGATACGTTCGAGACTGCGGGATTCGAGGAGACTGCTCAGGTCGACCTCGGGATCCACGAACACGAACACAGGTCGGTCGAGGGCTCTGGCGGACTCGGTCAGATGTGTACTGAGGTCGGCGAGACGCTGTTTACAGTGATTGAGGAACAGGGTATCGAGCCGCAGTATGAGTCACTCCGTCACCAGTATCGTTCGCGTGCGCAAGAACTCGTTTCCCAATATGCGGGCGATGCAGCGTTCAACGGCTTCGCGTTCGACCAGCAGCGTGAACGCGAGCAACTGGAAACATACGCTGGGGCCATCCGCCCACCGACCAACGACGACCGACTGCCGGCCTGGAAGGAGACAACACTCGATCCAGCGATAGTCGAACAGCTCTCGGCAGCGGCAGTCGAACAAAAGCGGTAGCGGCCAGCCAGATACATTAGGAGGCGGCAATAAAACACGGATACATGGAGTTCAGTGGCGACGACCTCGCGGGGGTCGTAGGACTGTTCGGTGGGCTCACTCGTGAGGAACTGGGGGATGCATTGGCGGAACTCGCGTTCAAACAGGGTGCAGAACACGACCCGGAGGCGTTCGCGGAGCTAATCGCAAACGCGCTTGCCGAGTACGAACTTGTCGAGTTGTCGTCGGCCGTGGCCGAGGATGTCGAGGAGCCGGTGCTCGTCGCCGGACCGGTCGCATTTCCAACACTCCCGGCCGATGCACCCGACCTCAGGCACATTCTCGATGTCAGTGAGCGCGAGATCGACCGCGAACAGGCTGGCGCTGCTGCGGCTGACCGACTCCACGATGAGGCTGTCTCATCGATCGATGCCGGCGACGAGGCCACAATCGAGCGGTTGGTCGACCTGAGTTACGACATCGAGACATGGGCCCCAGTCGATCTCTCACAAACTCGTAAACTCCTCGAAAACGAACTCTAGTCCGACTCGGATGTGTCCGCTGGCGTACTCGCAATCACCTCGTCCCCGTGGCACAAATTTTCGTACACCGTCGTGAGTCGGTCGATGGTTCGATCGATACGGTACTCGGAGACCGCAGCACGTGTGTTGTAGCTCGATTCGAGACAGTGATCGATCGCCTCGACCAGTGAACCTCGTGAACCATACTCGAATCGCTCGCCATTTTCTGCGCCGATCGTCTCCGTAAACGGTGGTACGTCTGGTGTCACGACTGGCGTCCCGCATGCGTTCGCTTCCAGCGTTGCAAGCCCCAGCGTATCCGCTGTCGACGCAGTGAGAAACACATCGAGTGCCGAATAAAAACGGGGTAACTGCTCGCGTGGGAGGAAATCCACCAATTCGACGTTGTCTGGGGCTTGCCCTTCGAGTCGACACCGCATCGGTCCCTCTCCGACGATCCGAAAGCTGTACGCCGGCCGGCGACGTGCTGCACGAAGCAACTCGCCGACGTTTTTTTCGTCGCTGAGTCGGCCACAGTAGCCGATAACCGGTTCAGCGGACAAACTATCATCTTTCGGCTGGAAAAATGCCATATCGATACCGACCGGTATCGAGAGATGGTCGACATCTCGATCGATGTGAGGTGTCGATGCGGTAACAACATCGAACTGCTGGAGGAATTTGGTTTCGAGTCGGGGATACAGCCGGCGAAGTTGCGTTCCGACGGCTTCGACACCGATCACCTGATCGATGTACGCTTCGAGTGGGGTGTGATGCGTATACACTGACGGGACTCCCAGTTGGTGTGCGTAGTACCGGCCGAGAAACCCGACTGGCCCGGGGCCGTGGCAGTGAACCAGATCGAGTGCTGGCAACGACGAGGGTCGACGACAGAGCGGGACTGGATAGCTCTCATACCACGGGTTCGGTACTGACTTGACCGGAAGCTCACCCTGTGTGGGTTCGTGATCACCGTCTGGATAGACCACGGTAACCTCGTGACCACACGCTTTCAGTTTCTCACGCCAGAGTGCAATCGTGTAGGTCACCCCGTCGATCCCCGGAAAGTAGCTGTCAGTAAACAGTCCGATCCGCATTAGATGATCTCCTCGTACAGCGACTCGTACCGACTTGCCAGCGCGGACAGCCCGAACTCCTCGCTTCGCTCCCGTGCGTTCGATCCCAGCCGGCGACACAACGTTTTATTTTCGAGTCGGTGCAGCGCTGTTTCGAACCCACCGACGCTGTCAGTCGATACTTTCAGACACTCCTTTTCATCTTCCAGCCACTCGAAGCTCTCGATATCACGGATGACGACGGGTTTCCCTGCTGTTAGTGCTTCGAGCAGCGCGATCCCCTCGTTTTCTTCGTGTGTCGGAAAACAGAAGATGTCTCCGGCAGCGTAGGCACCACGGATGTCCTCGATGTAGCCGGTGAATCTGCAGTTCGGTGGGGAGTTCTCGATCAGTCGTTTTGTCTCCCGGTCTTTTAGAGAGAGATCAAGTGGCCCGAACCAGACGAACGTCATTGAGGGCAACCGTCGAGCCAGTTCGACGAAGGTCTGTAATCCCTTGCGCTTGAAGACGTGGCCGACCAGAAAGACAACCGTCCCATCCAGATCGTATCGGTCACGGTACACAGGAGTGAGCGGTTCGATCCCATCGAATTTCTCTCGGTCGACGCCGTTCGAGATCACCGTTGTCTCTGTCGCGGTGCACTCGGTTATCAGTCTCTCGTTGTAGGTAGATGGACAGACGATTCTGTCAGCAAGATCGTACGCACGGGAGAGATACCACCGCAGCGGCCTCGCGAGCGTGTTCGAAAACCTGAAACTGTCACCAAAATCCTCGGCAGTGACGTGGCTGTGCATCACCACGGGCATCCCCTGCTCGCGTGCTCTTCGGGCGTACCACAGCGATCGTGGGCCAGGAAGGTTACAGTGTAACACGTCTGCATCGAGTGTGGGATCGGTCGTGTAGGCAATCCCACATCGATCGAACATCGCACGCTGATGACGGACAGACGTACGGATACCACCGGTGATCTGTCTCTCGCCTTCGAGATAGTGTGAAACCTTCATATCGACGAATTCGGGGCTGTTACGATGACCCTATGGCTCTGGCTGTTTTTGTTGTGCTGGTTTGGCTTTAGTTGGATTGGCTTTGGCTTGTGTGATCCGTGTACGACTCTGTTAATTTTACCTTCGAAAGAAAATATTTTCTGTTCGACCTGCCAACAGACTGGTAGGCAACCAATATCTTAAGATTCTGGGGCTACTCTGGGTCGGTAGATGGATTTCACGCGGGTCATCGAACACGATCCGGAGACAGTGACCGACCAGCCACAGGAGGCAGCGGTCATCGTTCCGGTCATCGACCCGGATGGAGCGTCAAAAATACTGTTTACGAAACGTGCTGAACACCTCTCGGACCATCCAGGACAGATGAGTTTCCCAGGTGGTGGCCGGGAATCTGCGGACGACTCGCTCGTCGAGACAGCGAAACGGGAGGCAAACGAGGAGGTCGGACTCTCCGCCGAGGAAATCGATATGGTCGGTCGACTCGACGACATTCGGACGATCTCACACTACTCGGTCCGCCCATTCGTCGCAGAAGTCCCCGACAGACGGTACGAGCCAATGGACGAGGAAGTCGCGGAGGTAGCGATTCTCTCTGTCTCAGCACTCACCGATCTCGATAACTACGAGAGCGAGCGTCGTGACCACCCACACGAGGGCAGTGTTCGGCTCCACTATTTTCACGTCAACGGCTACACTGTCTGGGGCGCAACAGCCAATATGTTCGTCCAGTTTCTCGAGTTTACGACTGAGTGGGAGACGCCTCCCGAGGTCGACAGAGCTGTCGATGCCGATGCAGAGTTTCCAGTGTGACCCCACGTTGAGAGCGCGTAACCGACAGCATTTTGAGCCAGTGGTGATGAGAACAGCCAACCCACATGACCGTTCTCACGGGAACGAGACTCGCGGATGTCGGGATAACTGCCGCGGCAATCAAACCGACTGAGACCGATCTCGACCGGCTGAGTGAACTCGACGTATCGACGATCACCATCGACTACGAAGGTCGTGACTATCTCCCGGAGACTCGATTGCTTGCCGAACTCGCTGACTCGTTCGATATCCGACTGACGATGCCCGTCCGCGCCGACGGATTCGATCCACTCGGCGACGATAGCGGTTTCGAGGCGGTACCGGACACTGTCTCGTCAGTACTGGTTGCAGGCCACTCCGCATACCTGACAGAGTCAGAGGCCAGACGTGCAGTCGCGCCACGGCTCGAAGCAGCCACAACACGTGTCGAGGATCCCTGGGTCGGTACTGAGGGGATCGAACGAATCGCACTCGCTGTTGGCGGGACGCAGTACGAACTGCTGTCACGGACGACCAGACGGGACGTTCGCGCACTCCGCAATGCGGGGTTCGACGGGGAGATTGCGCTGTATGCACCGACAGTCCTCACTGAGGAGGAGGATACTATTCTCGACGCCGTTGGCGAGTATGCGGCACGGCGAAAACCCGTTCGACGAGCGCTTCCAGAGGATGCAGCAACCGACAGCGCCGCGACTGAGCGGGCACGGGCGATCCTCTCGGAAGCCTGCCGAGACTACGCACTTGTCGGAGACACGGAGACAGTCGCCAAACGGGTCGAAGGACTCTATGACACTGGTGTCGACCACATCGTTGCCTATCCCGCCCGTGGACTCGACGCAGTGCTCGAATGAGCACGTCGGTGGCAGTGATCGGCGGTGGCGCACTCGGTCTGACCGCAAGTGTCGAACTCGCACGTCGTGGTGCTGCGGTGACGCTGTTCGAAAAAGACCAACTGGGGAGCGGAGCAACCGGCAACGCAGCGGGGATCTGCTATGACGCCTATGGCGCACCACGGGATGCGATGATTGCAGCCAGATCCCTCCAACGGTTTCGTGAACTCGGTGTCCTCACTGATTGCCCCTACGTCTGGTTCGCACGCGACACAGACGATGTTGCAACAGCGATCGAATCCCACGTCGAGCAGATGCACGCTGCCGGGAGGAACGTCTCTCTCGTCAGCCCGGCGTCGATCACGGATCAGTTTCCAGCATTCCTGACAGACGATATTACGACGATGGCCGTTGCCCACGATGGCGGCTACGTCGACACGATGGCGTACATCGACAGCCTGCGGGCCACCGCAGCCCGCGAGGCTGTCGACATTGTCGAAGACACCCCGGCAAGAGTGGTAGATGCGGACGGGCAACGGATCGATGCAGATGGTGACCACCACGAGTACGATACAGTTCTTGTCGCGGCTGGCGCGGCGACTGAGGCTGTCCTTTCCGAGACACCGATCGAACTGGCAGTTGGGTACTACCGCACACAGGCACTGGTCGCTGAACCGACAGAACCGATTCCGATGTTCTACGATGCATCCGCGGAGTGGTATGGCCGGCCCGTCGACGGCGGTGTGCTGGCTGGTGATGGATCGGCGATGTACAACGGCAACCCAGCTAACTACGATCGGTCTGCGGACGAATCCTTCTGTGAGGAGCGTCTCGTCGCACTCGAAAACCGGATTACCGCAGCAGCGGCCGATCAAGACAGTGCCGTGACGGACACACTGTCGATCGAGCGCTCCTGGGCAGGGCTCTGTACGGCCACGCCTGACCGGGATCCACTTCTGGGCGAGTGTTATCCATCGATCTACGTCGCCACGGGATTCTGTGGACACGGATTCATGCGCTCGCCCGCACTCGGCGAAGCGATTGCCGAACAGATTCTCGGTGACGATCCGACCTGCGAGATTGATACCTTCGATCCGAGACGGTTCGATGGCTCTGAGCCGATCGATCTCCCAATTGGTGTCACGACGTAATGCCCTCTGTTCTGGTGAACTGACTCTACACCTAACAAGTAAGGTAAAATATTCTACATTTACCCTACTTATGTAGGTAGTATTCATACATTTATTCACATACTATCAGTACCTGTACCAGACAATGACAACAGAATTTGGGAGTGGGTTGGCGACGGGGGAAAATGGAAAGACAGTGGGGAGGGAGGCTGCAACGACGGCAGTCTCGGGCGTGTTAGACGGGACGGTCGATTTCGTCCTCGTCTTTTGCTCTGCACGCTATGAGTACAGCGAGGTCCTGGCAGGGATTCAGGAGGTGACCGGTGATGCACCGTTGATCGGTGCATCGACGGCAGGGGAGTTCACCGACGAGCAATTCGAGGAGGGAAGCGTCGTCGTCACAGTGTTGCGCAGTGACGAGATGGCCTTTTATACCGGTCTCGGAGAGGGCCTCAGTGAGGATATCCGCGGAGCAGTCGACTCTGCAGCGTCGGATATTCCGGAGCTACCAGACGAGTACCCTCACCGGGTCGGCATCAATCTCCACGATGGGCTTGTCGGTCGTGGCGAGGAGGTCGCAATGCTGTCATACCAGCAGTTCCCGATCCCGTTTGCAGGTGGATCTGCGGGAGACGATCTTGCGCTCGAAGAGACTGTCGTCTTCCGAAACGACGAGGTGGTTACCGATGGCGTTGCACTCGCTATCATCGCTTCAGAGAAACCGCTGTCACTCTCCGTCGAGCACGGTCACGAGCCAATCTCTGAGCCACTGACCGCCACCGCTGTCGACGGAAACGTCGTTACAGAGCTGAACGGTCGGCCAGCCTACGACGTCTACCTGGAGCAGGTTCGTGCAGCCGCGAAAGACACCTACGGGATCGACACCGACACTGTCGATTCGACGGACCCTGCATTCAATCAGCTCCTGACGTTCTTCCAGTTCGGTATCGATACCGGCGACGGAGAGTACAAGGTTCGGTGGGCCGGAACGACGCCGGACGACAGCGGACCACTCCGGTTTGCAACGACGATTCCAGAAGGGACTGATCTGACAGTGATGCACAGCCCGAAGCAAAAACAGATCGAATCGGCACGCGAGGCAGCCAGACTGGCCCAGGACGGTCTGGATGGTGCTGCCGCCGGTGCGGTCGTCTTCGACTGTGCCTGTCGGGCGGCGATCTTGCAGGATGAGTTCAGCGAGGCTGTCGATGCGATGGCTGACCAGCTTTCTGTCCCGCTTTCGGGCTTCGAGACCTACGGCGAAGTCTGTATGCGCGAAGGTGAGATGCGCGGCTATCACAACACAACATCGTCTGTGCTGCTCATTCCAGAGTGATCAGAATGGCAGAATCAGCAACAATCCGAGCCAACGACATCATCGAAGCGTTCAAAGACAGTGTCGGCGACGGCAAGGCGAAAGCTGTCGTCGAGGAGGCCGCACGCAGTGCTGGTGTCGGCCCAAAACGAACATACAAACAAGAGGAGGCGATCGAACTGGCAGATGAGATCAGCAATCTGGACGACGTCTCCTCGTTCGTGCGAGTGTCAGCAAGCACGCTCAAGACGAGGATTCGCGCCGACAATCTCTAAAACGGCGACCGGCGCCTTGGTTACAGTTTGCTCTCTGCGTCTTCGGCGAGTTCTTTCATCCGTTTGCCGACACGGCCTGCGTCGGAGAACTCGTCTTCACTCATCGCGTTCGCGAGCGCGTTGCCGAGAACGAACACTGCGTGTTTGTGCTCGCTTTTGGACATGTGGACATCCTCGGGTGTGACATCGATCTCGTGATACTGGTCGAAGAGACTCTCGTCGACCTGTTCGAGATTCTTGAAATACTCCATGATCAGTACCATCTGTTCGTGTAGCTCCAAGAGTTCGTCTTTGTGCATGGCTGTGTGTTATACCGAAGGGACCATAAGTGTGTTTGGATATCGATACTGTCACAAACACCAGAAGTGTCTCAGAACACGTACTCGTCGTCGTGACCCATCATTCCATCTTCTTCGAGGCCAGGTTCTTGTTCTTCTTCGATCGGTCCGCTCGTTTTGTACGCTTTGAGTCCTGTCGACAACAGATCCTCGATGGCCTCCTCTCTGTTGAGAAACTCTCCCTGTTCGACCATCTGTGCAATCTGCATTTCGAGGTGTTCGGGGATGGTAATCTCTACCTTTGGCATTCTAACGTGGTGGGTTTCGCCGAAGGTATATTTAAATCTGACGGAGATAAGAGTTGCTTAACAAAAAAATAAGTTTTTGATGAAAAAAACCATTCCAGCTTACTGTGATTTCTTGCGGACTGTCTCTCCAAAATTACCACGAACCGACGGTATCAAGCCCCCGGAGCCGCTAGAGTGGTTAGATGGAACGAACGGTCGACGGGCAGGCAGGCTTGGGCTCGGGGACGGTTCGCAGCTGTCGACTCGATTCGACAGTAGGCACTGTCTTGGGTGATATTTCGAACGAGCCACGGTTCAGCTGGGCCACCGGCTCGGTCCAGGTCGAGGCTGGTGGGCACGCAGTAACGATCACGGCAGCTGGTACGGATCGGTTTCGTACGGTTCGTGAAAAGAGCAAAGCACTATTTGAGCGACTCGATGTGCCTGCGGATATGCACAATGACGCTCGCCCGCGTCTGTACGGTGGGTTTGCGTTTACTGAACGCAGGCCAGATGCAGAGACTGGGTCGAACTGGACGGGATTTCCCGCCGCCTGGTTTACGTTGCCGGCTGTACAGGTCACTGTCACAGAGCGCGGACGGTGGCTGACAACGGCGGCAGCTGGACCGGACTCTGAAACACTCGCAGCCGAACGCCTGGATCGTTGGCGTGAGAGACTCTCCTCCCGACGCAGTACAGACCAGATGGGTTCGCCGGGTGTCACAACTCAGACGTATACGCCACCACTGTCAGACTGGCAACGCGAGATCCGTGACGCGACAGCGAAAATCCGGTCTGGACGACTCCGAAAGGTGGTTCTCGCCCAGGCACTGACTGCTGAACTCGGTGAGTCAGTCGACGTTGGCGAGTTGCTTACCCGGCTTGGTGACTCATATCCGGAGTGCTTTCGGTTTCGGTTCGAACCCACCGCTGGTGGCGCGTTTTTCGGTGCAACCCCTGAACGTCTCGTCAGCGTCGACGGGACAGCAGTCGAAACCGAGGCCCTCGCCGGTTCGATCGGGCGGGGTGAGACGACCGATGAAGACGAGTGGCTCGCCACACAGCTGCTCGAAAGTAAAAAGAACAACCACGAACACGACATCGTCGTCGAGACGGTGACCGACCAGCTTGAGCCGCTGACAGAAGCAATCCAGACCGGCAAGCGGACGATCAGAAAGTTGGCGAACGTCCAGCATCTTCAGACCCCGATCCATGCCACACTCTCCGAACCACGCCACGTACTGGATCTAGTGGAGGCACTGCATCCCACGCCTGCCGTTGGTGGGCTTCCCCCGGATATTGCACTCCAGACGATCCGTGAAACGGAGGTGTTCGATCGTGGCTGGTACGCTGCACCCGTTGGCTGGATCGACGCCGAGGGCAACGGATGTTTCGCGGTCGCGATCCGCTCGGCGATCGCAGCCGACAGACGGGCGACGCTGTTTGCCGGCGCCGGGATCGTCGCAGACAGCGACCCCGACGAGGAGTGGGACGAACTCCAGTTGAAGTACCGTCCGATTCTCGACGAACTCGTATGACTGCACCAAACCGAAACACGCTGTGGGGTGAGTGTCTCGTCGACGAACTCGTTGCAAACGGCGTCGATTCGGTCTGTATCTCCCCAGGGAGCCGCTCGACGCCACTTACTGTCGCTGCATCGAACCATCCGGAGATGCAGACGTTTTCCCACTTGGATGAGCGCTCCGGTGGATTTTTTGCCCTCGGTCGTGCCAAACAGACAGGTACACCGACCGCGCTTGTCTGCACGTCGGGGACGGCGGCCGCGAACTTCCATCCTGCAGTGATGGAAGCCAACGAGGGACGTGTCCCGCTCGTCGTCCTCACCGCAGATCGACCGCCAGAACTCCAGGACAGCGGTGCAAATCAGACGACCGATCAGCGCTCGCTGTACGGCACTGCAACCAGATACGACCGAACACTTCCCGAACCGGAGCCAACAGCCAGAAAACTCCGATCGCTTCGGGTGACAGTGTGTCGAGCCGTCTCGGCGGCGACTGCCACACCCCCAGGACCGGTTCATCTCAACGTCCCCTTCCGCAAACCGCTCGAACCGGTCACGGTACCTGAGGATGTCCCATCCGACCTTGCAGCGACACACCCACTGGCTGTTGCGGGTCGCTCTGGACCGTTTATCTCGACGACTCGTGGAGACTCCAAGCTCTCGGAACACCACGTCGACAGGCTCGCTGCAGCGATTACCGAGACAACACGGGGTCTGATCGTCTGTGGCCCCGCGAACAGCCCGACACCATCGCGGGAGTCACTCGCTGCGCTCGCACAGACAACAGGCTTTCCGGTGCTTGCTGACCCACTCTCCGGACACCGGTTCACTCCGGCGTTCGAGGCGGTGACGGTCTGTGGCGGATACGACTCGTATCTCGACGGCTGTGAGTGGCCCACGCCGGAGCTTGTCATTCGCTTTGGCGCGTCACCGACCTCGAAGGCGTTACGAACGTATCTCGCAGGGACAGACGCTCGGCAACTAGTTGTCGATCCG
>LKMJ01001474.1_pt1 | contig 20786 bp, 27 predicted proteins | sample 643391 | NCBI WGS metagenome assembly LKMJ01 (sample SAMN04112250, study PRJNA286221) | soda lake metagenome | biome: soda lake; feature: Kulunda Steppe; material: water; isolation source: sample PL-Br10 brine of Picturesque Lake | place: Russia: Kulunda steppe | collected 2010-07
GTGCCGATACCCGCCGTATGGGTCGTCGTCATCGAACGGATCCTCTGGCTCCGGTGGGAACGGCTCGATGTCCGGTGGGTGCGGTTCGATGTCCGGTATCGGGTCGTAATCGATCGGGTCGATGATCGGATTGGTGTTTAGCGGGTCAGAGCCGGTCTCGATGCGCTTGATTTGGCGGTCGATGAAGTTCTCAACGGCTTCGCGGGCGGCTTCTTCAGATGTGCCGGTGCGGTCGATGGCTTCGACCCAGGTATCGCCGAATTTCGTGTAACCGAACCAGCGGGTCTCCGTCGGAGCGTCGATGTGGTGAAGGCGGCACTCGATTTCTCGGTATGACCAGGTGTCGTGAGCGGAATCGCTCATCGTCGCGACCGTTCTGGACGAGCGCATAAAAGGTTAGCCGGTTGAGGGATATGCCACCGTCCATACCCCGTGATCGGGGGTTGCCTTTCTGTGACCGCGGAGAACCGTATCGGCATGAACGATGAACCTGCACAGATGGCCGAGGTCGAAGCGAACGTGTATGTCGCCGCTCGCTCACCGTTCATCTCTCTCGAGCGAAAGCGGATACCGGTCGAACACGTGGTGACGGTCGCGGCACAGAACGTCCCGGCAACGACGAAACATCACCCGCTCGTAGACGGGTTGAACTACCAGTCGAACTTCGATGCGGCTGTCGATACCGCCAGGGAGTTTCTCGACGACGGTGTGGTCGTTCATTGCCGCGCGGGCGTCTCTCGTTCGCCGGCGGTACTCGCTACGGCCCTTGCTGCGGAGCGCGGAGAAACCTTCGATGAGGCTTTGGAACGCGTAGAGGACGCTCGTGAGGAGGCGTCGCCGCTCCCGCCGCTCCGGTGGCACGGTCGTCACTATCTGGGTGAGGAGTCGATACGGACGCGAGTGCGAGAAAGCGAGTATGATGTTGACCCTGCGGTCGTTGCTGAAGGGAGTGAGGAAGGTACACCGCTGGATGTCACGGAGGACGATGAAGTTCCCTGGAAGGATCGGTGTTCGACGAGTTCGAGTCGTTCTAGCGCGACGTGAGCAGTTCGGGGATGGCAGTGAGAGTTTCGACGCGTTCATCGAACCCGTTGGTGTAGCCTTGGTTCCACGGCCTTGACCGAAGGATGACGACAGTTTCGGCGTGTTCGACAGGGTTGTCATCGATGTATGCGTCGGCGTCGAACTCCGCCTTCGGTCTCGCCGTCGGGTGAAGGTCGTCGTATGGGACGCCTTCCCGGTCAAGCCACGTGCGGATCTGTTCGTCAACGTTGCGCCGGTGTGTGAGGATGGTGATCCGGTGGGAGTCGGCCAACTCTTGCATCACCTTTGGGACGCAGGGTTCCACGGGGGAGATTTCGTCGCTATGGTTGTGCCACACGTTTTGGGAGCGGTGTCGGTACTCGTCCCATTCGCTCTGTCCGAATTCGTTCGGTCGGTAGGCGTCCAGTTCGGGACTGCGTTGAATGGCGGGGCCGTGGATGTCGGCCAGAGTCCCGTCGAGATCGACAGCGAGGTGCATACCACCGACTACTATCTTGCCACACTTAATACTTGTGGTTGTGAGTGGGCTAATGATGTTCAATTTCCACCCCAAATGAGTTACTAACCATAGATTCTCCCGGTGGTTAATTTTAACATCCTCACCGCCCCGCGCTTCGAAAGTGCCTGTGAGCGGCGTTCAAGGCGACAGCAGCCCGAAAGAGGGGGTGTGGCGCTGATCTTCTTATTACACCCAACCATATTTAGCGCCGGAATGATGGAGATCATGCAAACTAACAACGAGGGACGAGTATCCGCTCCCTCGTTCCGATACAACCACGCGAAGAACTACTTCGGGGTCGCGATCGCCGTCGCTGCACCGGGATCGACCGGTGCGCTCGTGCAAGCGTACATCGTTCGAGGAGCTGGCGCGGCGAAATGTGGAGCGCAAGAACTCGGACTGCTTACCGACGACGGCCACCTCACCACCCGCGGCGACGAGGCCGCCGTACTCGCCAGAGAGACCTACGGCAGTCTGGAAGCCGCGCTCGAACGCTTCGAGGAGTTGAAGGGGACGACCGAACGCTTCTGCGAAATCGACGACGGAGTCTGGGGGGACATCGCGTCGTCGGTTGCGCTGGAGCACCCAGTCGTCAGCGACCTCGTCGACCTGATCGATGACGCCGGAGGAGAACTCCGCCTCCCGGAACTGGCTCACGCCTACCTGAACGCCGATTACCAACGGGCCACCACCGTGATGCTCCGTGACTCGGCGCCCCTTGCCGACGGATCGAGCGAAACCGCCGACGCGTTGTACGATCCCGGTGTGTACCGCACCGCCATCACGTGCCAGTTGAAGACGATTCTGTACCACTGCGGTGTGGTCACCGAGACTGGCAGCGATAGCCAACACCTCATCCCGGAGACCGATGTCTGGGAGTTGGACTGCGCCGCGGATCCGCACGGGGGTGGTCAGCGGTGCTGATGCGGGAGGCCCAAGAACGGATGAAGCTCATCGCGGACAACACCCGCTGCCGTGTCTTCAGTGCCAAGTACAACACGCGCTACCTCTACCCGTACGCGCTTCAGCACGTCGGCAAAGCGTATCCAGGCGTTCGCGACACGTGTTACGAGATGATCCTTGACTCCGGGATCAAAAACGACGACGTGACGAATCGGGAGGTGATCGAACGGGCGTTGGAGTTGAACCCGGACTACATCATGCCGAAGGACTACGCCGGAGATCAGGAACGCACGCGCGAGTCGATGAAAGATTTCTTCGACCTCTACCGGTACGTCTACCCGGAGTGCGCTGCGACGCCGTTCGTCATCATCCAACCGCCGTACGCTGACGAGTACTGGGAACATCGGGACTTCTACTCCCAGTTCGGACACATCGCCCTTGGCGGGCTCCAGATGTTCGAACCCGAAGATCAGATTCAGCGGATCAAACAGTTCCGCCGGGAGATAGGCTACAACAAGTACGTCCACGCGTTCGGCATCGGAACCAGTCTCACGGTCATCAAAGCTCTCCGGGAACAACCCCGGTTGCTCGACTCGTTGGACTGCTCAACCGCGGAGATGGTGATCGCTTCCGGTGACATCCCGACGGACATCGTTGACGGGAAGTGGAAGCGCACCGATTTCTACATCCCGTCAGGAACCGACAGTTCGACGGTTCGTGCCCGGTTCTCCGCAGGCGTCCTCTATATGCTCAACTATATGCTCGGCACCAGGGTCGACGACGAGAAGCTCAAAGTTGAGTACGAGGAGAACACCGTCCTACCGGAGGTGTCGGAACTTCAGCACCACGAGAGCGAACGGCAGGAGATCAACATCTAACCGCCACAGGTGGTAACGAACATCTCGCGTCGCACGGGGGTCGCGGCGCGGAGCAAGTCGTTACACCCGCTTCGAACCCGCGCACGGGGGTCGCGTCGGGTTGAAGCGGTTCAGAAGACGGGACGTAGTTGTTGGGTCACGGTCAACGTCACCGCGGCACGGTTTCTTTTTTGCGTTCGGCTTGCCTTGATTTCTCCACATCTTTCGATCGGGTCACGTCACGCTCTTGGCCATGTGAGAGGAATTTCGAGTGTTCTACGGCGGCATCCTTTCGAATGCCCCAACGCTGTGCCAATCGGACAGTCGCGCGGCGAACCGATACAGAGATGCCGAACAGTGCAACCGCCGTTAGCATTCCTGCGACGTGGATGTGAAGCAGATTCTCCACGCCGATAGGAGTCGATAGTGCCAACCCGACCGTCGCAGCCATCGCAGAGGTGGCAAGAACGAGGCCGGAGAGGTATACCCAGTTCAAGAGGCGGATGCCCGTCACCGCAGCCGAACTCGCTTGTTCCCCGTCAAAACGCGCGCGGCGTTGTTCGCCGAGTCGTTCGGCAGCATTCTCGACGGCATTGACGGAGACCTCTTTAGAACCGGTCGGTGAGGCACACACCTGTACGGGCCTTCCTCTGACGTGAGCCACTTCGTTTTCTCTTCCACACCCATCGCAGATGTCAACTGTTTCCGAGGGGAGCGGAAGCGAGTGGACGGCGACATTCTCTTCGTCGCAGTACGGACACCGATATGTGAGCGTGAACCCTTCGATGTCACTTCTGTTCCGAACTTCGGAAAGAGGTAGGGGTTCGTCCTCTCCCCTGGTGAGGTAGCGAACCCGGTTCGGGTTGGATCGGTCGGTTGCCGATTCCATTATGCTTCGTGATTGGTGACACCGGCGAAAATACCCGTCGCTGTTACCGGTTTTCGGTCACCAACTCGGTGTCCGGTGTTCGGCGTTCGAACTCCTCTTCATCGACATCGGCCATTGGAGGAACGTACAACTCCGAATCGTCGTTTGCAACGGCGCGCCCATGCCGTACCATATCGGCGTGGTCAAGGAGATCGGTGGGCGGGTTCGTCACGGTTCCTTGGACGACCCAGTTTCGGATTTTATCTGGAGCGAACGACAACAGTTTCGCCCCTCCCGCAGCGACGGCACCTGCTACAACGAGTCCGATTCCATTCGCTACCGCTCCGGTGAAGAGGAAGAACACGCCGAAGAAGATAGTGAAAAGTGCGCCCAGGGCCAGTGTTGAAAGGGTGATGCCCGCCGCAGGGAGGAGAAGTGACTTCGCAATGCGTGCGCGGTTCTTTGCCGCCGGTGCGCGCTCACCAACAAGTCTCGCTCGTCGACGGCGTTCAAGTCTGCGCACTGGGTCGCGGAAATCACCTGGGAAGTACTGTTTGGTCGTGTTTTCCTCACGTGGAGTGATTTCGTTCGCTCGATTGCAGTGGTGGCACTTGTGTATACATCCGTCCGGCACCGGGGTCGTATGCGCGACCGAGTTCGGTGCGTCGCAGTACGGACAGTAGTACTCAATTTCGACGCCTTCGATGTCGCCGGCGGCCCGAGCCGCCGATAGGGATTCGAACTGTTCGTCTCGTTCGGAGACGAAATATCTGACCTCGTTGTCGAGGTGTTCCACCGGCGTTCGCATTCGGATCCTGGTTCGTGCCCCTCCGAGTAAAGCGATTCGCCCTTTGTGGCGTATCGGTCGCCGTCACATCTGTCGCGCGCTAACGCTGTTCGGTGACGAGTTCGCGTTCGCGCTCGCCTTCAGTGAGAACGGATTTCGGCGGGACGTACAACGCTTCTTCGTCACGCGCAATCTTCCGCCCATGTCGAAGGAAATTTGTGCGAGAACTGACTGCGGTGCCATCCAGGCCAAGCGTTGACGGGAACTGCGAATCGTACACGTATGACTCGATGAACGGGAGAGAGAAGATTGAGAGGACGACGAAGATGACAAACGCTGGAATCGTAACCACTGCCAAGAGCGTGTTCACCGGTAGAAGAGCGAACGAGAGGGGGATAGCGATGAACGGTGCCATAATGATGAGACTTGACAGGGTGGTGTAGAGCGGCTCAAATATCCGGCGCCAACGGTCAATGAGGGCAACTCGAGTGGGATACCGCTCACCGATCACGCGTGCCTTTCGATCCCGTTCTAAACAACGCGCTCGCCACTCGAGGTCGCGAGCGTCGTACTGCTTTGAGGAACCGGGTACCGGAGGTGTGATTTCGATTTCGCGGTCGCAATGCGAGCAGCGGTCGACGCAACCGTCGGGAACGGGTAGGCTGTGAACGATAGCAAGTGGTGCGTCACAGTACGGGCAGTAGTACTCGATTTCGACACCCTTGACTGTACCAGCTCGTTGGGCCTCATCAAGGGTCTCGAACGCGTCGGTGTGCCCTCGAACGTAGTATCTGACCTCGTTGTCAAGGTGATCCACCGGCGTCCGCATTCACTCGAGCGTTTCGGCGCGCGTCAAGTAAAGGAGACGGGTTCTGAGTTGAATCGGTGGGGCGTTCACGCACGCTCGACGATTTCTTCGACCTGCTCTTCGCCGTGTTCATAGCCGGGTTCGTCCTCGTCGAGTACAGACTTCGGTGGGACGTACAACGCTTCTTCATCACGGGCGACTTTCCGACCGTGTTCGATCAGATCGTTGTTCCACTTGTACATCTGAGGGTGGATCTCGTCGTCTGCTTTCGCGGGCCATCGATCACAGAAGTATATAGTCGCGGGAAGTCCGATGAAGAACAGCAGGTACCCGATGAAGAACGGGAGGAGGAAAATCGATGCTTCGGTGCCTATGTACTGAAACCCAGATGCTGCACCTACCAACCCCGAAAGCAACGTTCCGAGGAGCCCGAGAATTGGGGTGTGGCCGTTGACTAGCTGATGTCTGCGCGAGAGTTTGGTGTCGCGTTCGCCCGCCAGGCGGAGCCGTCGTAACTTCTCGAGTCGGTCGGCGATACTCTCGAAGTCCTCAGGATGGTACTGTTTCCGTTCACGATTGTTGCTCGAAGCAGTGGCGAGTAACGTGTCTCGTGAGCAGTGATCGCATTCCTTAGTGAGGCCCTCCGGCACCGGGGTTGTGTATGCGGCAACGTTCGGCGCGTCGCAGTACGGGCAGTGATACCTGATTTCGACGCCCACACACCCACCGGCGCGTTCTGCCTCGGCTTTGGTGTCGAACCTTCCAGGGCCTTCAGCGGCGAGGTAGGTGACTTCCGCGGAGAGTGTTTCGACCGGTGTCTGCATTCGTCTTGGTGAACGGGCGTCGGTGCGGTAAGGTTAACGAGTGGCGAGGACTCAATCCGCTGTTCGGAACCGGGTGAAGATGAGGACGCCGTCACGTTCAGCGTTGCGAACGCTTTCCCGTGCGCGTTCTTTGATGGAGAGGTACTCGTCGAGGGTATTGAACTCGGTGGAGATTCGAATGACCGGGTCAGGGTCGTAGAAGAGGTGGTTGTCGGTGAGTCCCGCAGAAATCTCGGCGTCGATGTTGTTCTCTAGGTTGTCGAGTGCATCGATGAGACTGCGCCGGAGGTCAGGGGAGGTGTCGAGGAGCAAGGCGAGGTTGTTGTCGATGCGATGGGCGTGCCTCTCGGGAACGGAGGGGTGCATCTACGGAATTGGTCGTCGGTCGGTCGTGATAGACCCGTCGACCGAAGTCCCCGTCGTGAACGGTTAATATAATTTATCTGACTATTTAAATGCGATTCCGTTTTTACAGGGGCGGGGTAAGGTCGGAGTGATGCAAGCGCATCTGGTCGAAGTTGATCGTATCACGATGATTTACGACGATGATTCTACAAGGTTAGTTCACGGCGGGTACGTACGCTCCAAGCCCGACGGAACGAAACAGATCCTCATCGGGGCACCGTTCGTCCCCCGGGAGCATCTTGGTATGGAGCTTGTGGCGGCCCACGCTGACGGTTCTGTTGAGGCGTCGCTCACTGTTGCAGATATGTGGTCGGAAGATGGCAAACGAGTGTATTCTCCAACTGATCGGTAGAACCGGATGAGGGAGGGAGTGTCTGTGCCTCCCCTTCTGGGCCGATCAGGCCGCTTGCGGAGCGAGCTTGGCTAACCGCTCTCGCTCCCGTTCTTCTCGAACCTCCTGAATCTTCTTCAGGAGTTCCTCTTCGGTCACCGGCCATTTAACGCGGCGTTTCACCTCTTCGAAAAGGGGTTCCTGGCCCAAGGATCCGTTTCGATCATTGGCGGTGAACTCGTCGCCGAAGCTTCCTTCCGATTGTATCCATCCGCCACTGTCGTCGGTCGAGTCGTCGTTCATCTCACCCAACCATTCAACACACACTATTATAATACTTTCGGTTAGTGGGAGTTTCACGCGGATAGGCGTGGGAAACCGTGTTCGGACACACCCTTTCCACACCCATCGCGTACGTTTGATCGATGACCCGAATCACAGTAATCGACAACCACGGGCAATTTACTCACCTCGAACAGCGCGCTCTGCGGGAGTTGGGTGCCGACGTCGATATGGAGTCCAACGACATCCCACCGGATGAGATCGACGCAGACGGAATCGTTCTGTCCGGTGGCCCATCACTCGAACGTACGGGAAGATGTGACGAGTACCTCTCCCTTGATGTGCCCATTCTGGGCATCTGCCTCGGGATGCAATTCATCGCAACGGAACTCGGTGGACGGGTTGAGAGTGGCGAGTACGGAGGATATGCTGACGTGACGGTCAAGATTGTCTCAGTCGATGACCCCCTTGTCGGTTCGCTGGCTCCCGAAACGCGTGTGTGGGCCAGTCACGCCGATGAAGTAACGGAACTGCCGGAGGGATTCCATCGAACGGCAACGAGCAACATCTGTAGCATCGAAGCGATGAGTGACCCCGACCGCGATCTCTACGGAGTTCAATGGCATCCGGAAGTCGTTCACACCGAACGTGGCGAAGAGGTGTTCGAGAACTTTCTCGCTCTCTGTGAGTGACCGGAACCGCCACGAGAGGGCTGCACCGGCCCGTCAATCCCCACCAGTTATTTGGGACGCGGTGATAAGTTCTCCATATGGTACTACGCAAAGTTGCGCTCGGTGCGGGCGCGATCGTCGCCGGCTACATCGCGTTGCAGGTCATTATGTGGTTGATCTCTGCGGTCGTCAGCACCGTCATCACGGTCGCCACCCTCGCCATCACGATTGGCGTGATTGCGGCGTTCATTTGGGGCGGTCTCAAGCTGTACGGATGGTACGCTAACCGTGGCACCTCCAAGAGTACCGACACGCTGACCCAAGACGATGAGATAGCCGAGATGGATTCCGAGGATGTCCTCCGCCAGCAGTACCTCAACGGCGAAATTACCGAGGACGAATTCGAGCGGCGGATGGGCGGATTGATGGACAACCAGGAAACGGAGTCCGACGTTGTAGTCGATCGCGAACTCGAATCCCTCACCAAGTGACGCCGCGCTACCGGGCGATTTGCGCTTCGGTTCTGTTATGTTTCGTGTTTCAGTTGCACCTGAACCCCATTAACCACAAGTATTAACTTAGTGGTGGTGCTATTCTGATGTGAGACACGCTATGGGACACAGAGCCATCGTCGCCTACCGGCGACCCGACGACCGATACAATCTCCATTACAGCCACTGGGGGGCCGCAGGCCTCGAACTCAAGCACCAAATCACCGCCGCCACGCCGCTCGGCGGTGACGAGAACGAACCTGAGTTCCTCACGGCGTTCAACTCGATGCTCGACGAGGCCGTCGGCGATGACGTCGAAATCGAGGGTCGCGCTGTCGAGGCCGGGCCGAACACCGCCGTCGACCCCGACCCGTTCGCCACTAATCTCCCGATGTCCGAAGTCGTTGAGGAGATCTGTCACGTGATGCATGAGGCGTTCTACGTCGTTACGGGATTCGAGGATCCCGAACCCGCCGACGACAACGTCGAAGTTCATGCCTTCCGAACCCTCTACGTCCCGTTCTGCGACGAATCCGAAGGGGTTGATGAGTCCGCCCCCGGACTGCTCGTCGAGCCGCGATGGCACGACGGCGAGCCCGTCAGCGACGGTCGTGACCGAGGATGGTACCGTGGCGTGCGCGACACCCTCGAAGGGTTCGTCGACGAGGGCGTCATCACCGAGGAGGAAGCCCGCGACCGCCTCATCGACGCCATCCTCGAGAAGTTCGACGACAGCCTCAACAAGCGCGTGTTCGCGTACAGCCCGCTTCTCAACGAGTCCCACTGGGAGGAGAACCCGTGTGCGTTCGTCCGCCCGACCGGCCGAACGCGTGTCCTCGGCGGGATGTACCCCACCGGGTACGACGAGGATTCCCTCGAGTCGTGGATGATCCCCGCCGGATTCGATGTTCCCGACCCCGTTTCTCGGTAAGGTAGTGACCATCGCTGCACCGCGTGTAATGGTTTTACCCGATAGGCGGGTAGCGTTACCCAGACCGTGACGATTCCCGCGCACCTCAGGGAGATTGCAGAGGCCGACGAACACCCGTTGTACCGCCTCCAAGCCGCGTTCGAGGCCGAAGGCCTGCAACCAACCGTTGCTCAAGCCGTCGCGCTTCAACTGTTGGGTGGCGTTCAATCAGAAGCACCGTCCGGTGGCGTCAAGCGCGGGCGGATCAATCTGCTTCTCGTTCACGACGCTGATTTCGACTCTGCTTCCGCCTTCGAACGTATCGCTGACTACTCGAGCGGAGGGGAGTGGATTCACTCTGGTGCAATCACTCGTTCCGACCTCATCACGCGTTGGTCGCGCGAAGCGAACCGAATCGAACCCGGCCTCGCGTTCGACTCAGAGGTGGATGCCGCGTACGTGACCGGCGCACGGCGTTTGGACGCCGACTCAAAGAACGACCTCACAGCTGTCCTGGTTTCCCAGGAGTACACCGTTGCCAAGGCGGGTGAGACGGCGACGTTCGAGCCTCACGCCGCGTTCACCCTTATCGACACGCCGAAAGGTGGCCGCATAGACGACCGCACGCCGATAGCCGATCAACTCCCGGTCAATCCTTCCCTTGCGGCGCGTTGTGATCTCGTCTTGGTCAACGACGAGGTTAACACCGCAGAGCCGAGTGCGGAACCGCTGGATGCTGAGACGATGGTGGAATATCTGTGGGCCGCCCGTTCTATCTACCCTGAACTCGATGACGAAGCGAAGGATTGCATCATCGATTTCGTTGAGGGTCTCTATTCGCCGGACGATCTTACGTCGGGGGAACCGTTGAGAACCATTATCGGCGCCGGAACTGCTCGGTTGGCGACGATTCTCTGGCGGTTGACGGAGGCGACGGCACGTTCTCGGCTTTCGGAAACGGCGACTGAGAAAGATGCCTCGAAAGCAATTGAACTCTTAATAGCCGCTTGGGAGGATCTCGGGGCCGACTGGGATGTCGGCGACTTGGATGTCGATATGATAGCAACAGGGTCGGATTCAAGCCAAAACTATTCTTCCGCAATCGAAGATGCAATTATAGATTTGCAAGACGAGAGAGACTACGAGGAAGGTGTTCCTCAGGGGGATATTGCAACTCGGATGGATGCTGACGAGGGTGAAGTTGAACAAAAGCTTGAGAAACTCAAACGGGAAGGTAAGGTTTACGAACCAAGAGACGGTGGTTGGAAGGTTTTATGAAAATCTCACCTACTGGTCAAGGCGACTGACGGCTCCGAACGGGATGTCGGAGGGCGACGTTCGTGCGTTCACGTTCAACACCCAGAGGAACGCGGCATCAATCGGCGGTTCGTTCGGAATCGAGGATTGCGCGTCCGTGTAGACGATCACCAGATCCGCTTCGTAGTCGCCGGTCGCCAACTCCTCAAACGGCGGGTGGTGATCCGTGCCGCCGCGCCCCTCAACGGTGATCGTGTCCAGGTCGGCTTCCTTCGGACGGTCGTACTCATCCACCCGCTGAACCTTTGCGTCGTGCTGGACGATGACGAGATCGACCGCGTCGAACGTGCCGATGAGGCGCTGAATCTCTGCCGCGAACCGCTGGAGGTCAGTGCGACCGATACTGCCTGAGGTATCGAGGACGACCGCAACCGTCACCTGTTCTTCTCGGCGTTTCAGCGACGGGAGGTAGACGCCCGCGGCTCGCCCGCGCTTGTTCGGCCGCTGGTACGTGTAGTCGTGTGGGAGAGCGTTGCTGATCTTTTGGCGGACGTACCGCCGGTAGTTGACCGTCCCCGGTTCGCCCGCTTGTATCTCGTCTACCCCGCCGCCTGGGGCGTGCCCACGTCCCTGAGCGGACTCGGTGGTCTGTGCGACCGCCTTCGCCCGCTGCATAATCTGCTCCCAGTCCTTTTCGTCGAGGGAATCGATGGAGCCGGAACCGTCCTCCTCCTCGTCTTCGTCATCCTCTTCGTCGCCTTCACTACCTCCTTCTCCATCGCCGTCCTCGGAGATGATGTGGTCGTCGAACCCGTCGTCACCGTCGACTTCTTTGCTGTTCGAGGCGAGCGCGCCGTAGACGGTCTCGAACGATTCGTTGTCGAGGTTGTCGAACTGAACGCCTCCGTACGTGAGTTCGCCGTCTTCGGGGATGATTCCGCAGTCCGGAAGGTCGAAGTCGCCTTTGACGAGCAGATGGTTGATGACGATGTCTTGGGCGACGTTCCACAGGCTGTCATCGCGTTGGCCTTGGCGTTCATGGCCCAACATCGCTACGTGCATCACTTCGTGGGCGATGAGTCCCATCGTCTCTCCCGTGGATAGCTGAGCGATGAAGTCGGGGTTGTAGTACATCGTACCGGCGGGAGTGACGGCGGCGGTCGGCACGCTCTCGGTCTCGACGAACCGCAGATGGCTCACCAGGTGTCCGTAGAACGGCGCCCCACGGTAGAGGCGGAGTCTGGCGCGCTTGAGCCTGGCCTGGACGCGATCCATCCTTACGACACCACCCGAAGGATATCCTCGGCGAACGAGTCGTCAGCCGCCTGGATGGCGTTCCTGATGTCGCCACGGAAGGCCTGCTCGTCGGGCGAGTGGACGCGACTGATCGTGAGGAGGTAGGAGGCGTACTCGGCGTCGAGTACCTTTGCCATCTCTACGATGGTGGCGACATCAACTTCGCCTTCTCCGTGGGCGGCACCGATGGCCGAGAGTCGGGCGTGGGCCTTGTCGAACTGTTGGTCGTTGAGTTCCGCGGCGGCAGTGGGGTTATCGATGTACACCTGCACGTCGAAGTCCTCTCTCGCCGCGAGGAAGGCGTCGAACTCGGTGGCGACGCCGGGGCCAACGTGCGAGGCGACCAGCGTGTGAAGCACGTGTTCGTCGGCGTCGCCGGCGGCGTTCAGGAGGTCGTTCACCTTCTCCCAACTGCGCGGCGTCGGGAACGCCATCCGGTCGGCGTCGCTTTCGTCGAATCCGTAGAGGTGCTTTCGCCCGACATCGCTCCCGATGAAGCCGATGATTCGGGGGTCGATGTCGTTCTCGACGGCCCACTCGATCCACGAGCCGTCGGTGCCGCTATCGGGTTTCTCCAGTCGGAGGTGTGCGAATCGGTCGCGGAGCGGGCCGGCCATATCGTGGATGTGGGCTTCGTCTTCGGTGACGTTTCCTGCGCCAATGACGTAGACTCCGTCTGCGAGGGTGTGCTGGGAAATCTTCCTGTCGAGTACGACCTGGTAGAAGACGGACTGGACGAGTTGCGGGGCGAGGTTCGCTTCGTCGAGGAAGACAAGGCCTGCGGCCCCTTCGTTACAGACGGCGGCCACCCAGAGGGACGGTTTCCATTCGGTGTATCCGTCTTGGTAGTCGGGCAGGCCGCGAAGGTCGGACGGTTCGATCGAGGCCATTCGGATGTCGACGTAGAGGAAGATGTCGTCTACTCCGTCGCCGTTGGCGTATTGCACCTTCTCTTCCTTGTCGAGGTCGTCCCAGTCTACGATTTCGCGTCCTTGGCGGTCAGCTTCGCGTTTGGCACAACGGCGGATGGTGTCAGACTTGCCGATGCCAATGTTTCCGTGGAGGAAGACGGGATCCTTCGCGGCGTAGTACGTTGGGAACAGCTCCTCGAACTCGTCGTGGGTGACGTACTTGACTTGCATTTGACGTTCAATTTCCCCTATGGGACAATAATACTTGTGGTTTCTACCCTGCACCAGAAACCACAAGTTTTAATATGGTGTTGGGAGAAGGGGAGAGTATGAGACGCCAATTGATCCCGGACTCGGAGGGATTGTACCTCTCTAAGTCCCGGACGGACAACCGGTGCGTCTACTCGGACGCTGCTATCCCGGAGGGCCAGCACGCCGCCCGGCTCCGAGTTTCGATTTCGGGTAACTCTACGGGCGTGTGGATCGGTCTCGGTGCGGTCGACGATCTGGCCGACGCGCTGGAACGGTTCGACCCCGACGAAACGGAACCCAAAGAGGAACTGTCCCCCACGGGCAACGTGAAGTACAACCGCGTCCGCGGGGAGAAAGTCCGTTGTTGCGTCTGCGACGAACATATGCCCGAAGGAACGATTGGCATCTCCCACCTCCAATCCAAAGGGATGATTCGGTACGCCGTCTGGATCCACGTCGACTGCCGAGACGAAGTAAGCGACGGACTCGAACGAGTCTGGGACTATTCCGACGAACTCCTCACCGAACAGGTGTGAACAACAATGAGAGAGCAACTCCTTCCCGATACTGACGGATTGATTCTTCAAAAGACCCGATCCACTCCGCTGTGTTCTTACAGCGGACGCAACATCGCCAGGGGCGTTCACGCCATCTCCCTTCGGCAGTTCGTCAACGGCGAAACGTACATCGCCTGGCTCTCTGTCGGTTCCGCCGACGACGTGATCGACCTGCTCCATCAGTTCGACGCTGACGACTACGACCCCGACCCGAAGGTCAGCATCGCCCCGTCGGATCGCATCAAGTACGGCGTGCTGAAAGGGAGCGAGCAGACCTGTGTTATGTGTGAAGAGGATATGGAGATGGGAGAACTCGGCATCTGCTTCTCGCGCCCGATGAGCCAAGGAATCGTCGTCTGGATGCACACCGACTGTCGTGACCAACTCATCGAAGGCCTGGAACGGATCTGGGACTACTCCGACGAACTCCTCGCCGAGCAGGTGTGAACGATGAGAGAGGAGCTTCTGCCTGATACCGATGGGTTGATCCTCCAGAAGACACGTTCGACCGTCAAGTGCGCGTACAGTGGGCAGGAAATTCCGAAGGGTGTCCACGCCGTTAGCATCCGCGAAGACCGTGGCGGCCACGCCTACGTTATCTGGTTGGCTGTTGGTGCCGTCGATGACTTCACCGTCGAACTCTTGCAACTTGACGCCGCCGAACTCTCCCTAGAGAGTGAACACATAATCGAAATTGGTGAGCGAATTTACTACGCCGAGTATCGCGGGCCGGGCCGGAATTGTTGCATCTGTGGCGAAAGCATTGGTTCGGAAGAGATCCTTATGACGGACGGTGGCGAATCGGTGTGGATACATCTCGATTGCCGGCACGAACTGGTTAACGGACTCGAACGCGTTTGGGAACACGCAACCAATCTGCTCCCAGAACAAGTGTGAATCAATGAGAGAGCAACTTCTTCCTGACAGCAAGGGACTGATCCTCCAGAAGACGCGATCGACGCCCCGGTGCGTTTACACGGGCGAACGAATCGAGAAAAGCGTTCACGCCATCTCGCTGAAACAGCGGTTGGAGGGCCGCGACGGCACCTACTCCTGCATCGCGTGGTTGTCCATCGGTGCCATCGATGACCTGAGTGTCCTTCTCGATCGTTTCGACCCCGGCGAACACGATCCTTCCCCGAAGGTCGAACTTTCGCCGGGAGAACTCGTCAAGTATGGTCGTGTCGGCGGGCACAACCAGACCTGCCTGATATGCGACGAGGCGTTCGAACTTGGTGACGAGGGCCTGTTGTTCATCAACACGTCCGGGAATGGTGATTTCTTGTGGGCGCATCTCGACTGTCGTCACCGCATCGCCGAAGGTGTCAACCGGGTTTGGGAATTCTCTGACGAACTCCTCGCCGAGCAGGTGTGAACCGCCGAGGCGAGCAGCCCCGGCGATGAAGATGGAGGTGATCCTGGTAACACTCTCCACACGGTTGCGGCATTCAATGCCGCTCACTTGCAACGTACGAAGGGAGTGAGTCGTAGGAACACTGTGAGAAAATTGGGTAGAGTGGTGAGGCGTTGCCCTTTCACTCTCCGCCGCCGAAAAGTCACCTCGAATGGACTGGTTCGCCGAGCAGTCGTCCAACCCTGGGTGCGTCGATTTGTTTTGCGGCGCCGGTGGATTGTCTGTCGGGTTTAGTGAGGCTGGTTTCGACGTGATTGCGGGGTTCGATGCGGATGAGAAGGCCATTGAAACGTGGAACGCGAACCACGACTCCGGTGTTGGCGTCGTCGCCGATCTAGGTGAGCAGTCGCCAAGGGAGGTGCTTGCCGAAGCGAACATCGATTCGGCGGACGTCGACGTGGTGATCGGTGGGCCACCTTGTCAGGATTTCTCGAAGTGCAATCAAAAACTCGACCTTGACCGGAACAATCTCGTCCTCGCGTTCGCCGAGTACGTCGCGGAGTTGGAACCGGATGCCTTCCTCATTGAGAACGTCCGGCAACTCACGTCGACGCACAAGGAAATCTACGACGCGGCGGTTGAACGATTCAAAGAACTCGGGTTCGATGTCAACCACCGCCTGTTGGATGCCGCTGATTACGGCGTCCCACAACACCGCATTCGGGCGTTCGTCCTCGGGATCCGTGATGCCGATTCGATTCCTCGATTCCCCGCGCCGACGCATGGCCCGGACAGTCGAGGCGGTCGGTCGCTCGTAACCGCCGGTGAGGCGCTTGATGACGTTCCATCACCCGATGAACCCGAACGGTACGCCGTCACGAGCCAGCACGCCGATCTCCTAGAGGACATCCCACCCGGGATGAACTATTCGTTTTACACTGAGCGGATGTGCCATCCCGACCCCGAATTCGAGTGGCGGGGGAAGTTCTCTGACTACCTCTATAAGGCGGATCCAGAGCGGCCGGTGCGGACGTTGAAGGCTCAACCTGGGTCGGCGTCTGGCCCGTTCCATTGGGACGCTCGCCGGTTCACCGAGCGAGAGTTACAACGACTGCAAGGATTCCCTGACTGGTTCGAGTTCCAGCACGGATGGACGACCGTTATCGAGCAAATCGGTAACTCCGTTCCACCGTTGATCGCTCACGGGATTGCCAGCGCGCTTCGACGGCAGATGGCGAATCGTGTTGACCTATTGTACCCGGACGAGGATCTCGCTTTCCGTTCCCGTAGACGCGTTTCGTCCGAGGAGTACCAACGCCGCGCTCGTGAGCGGCTCGAGGAACTGTACCCTGAGGATGAACTTGACTTCGGAGCCGATCAGAAGACGCTTGACTCGTTCGACGGGTGAGCGGCGTTATTCGCCGTCTCGTTCGTCGGTGATGTCCGTTTGCTTGTACTCAATCTTTTCCCCGCAGAACGGGCAGTAAGCGATTTCTCGGTAGTCCTCGAGGACAGCGGTGTGGCTCCCCTCCTCCTTTTTTGTTCCGCTTGTAGAGGTAGAGGCCGATATCGTCGACGCTCTTTTCGAAGGTAAGGAACCCGTTTTCGAACGCGTCTTCGATGTCGTGGCAACAACCCTCGAATCCGTCGTGATAGTGTCCCTTGAACGGTTCGTCGCTGTAACTCGACTCCATAATTCGCGTCCGGTAGAGGATTGCGTGGGCCATCGTTGACCGAACGAACGCCCACTACCAATTTAAAACTTTTGGTTGTTGGGCTTGTCGGACGTGGTGATTTTCCGCTCTGGACAACAACCAAGCACTGAATGGCGTCGTTCGACCCCGTCATCAAATGGACGGGGAGCAAACGTCCGATAGCTCAGTCCGTCACCGACCGGTTTCCCGACGAGTACACCGCTTACTACGAACCGTTCATCGGCGGTGGGTCAATCCTCTACGCCGAATCGCCCACCGACGCCACCTGCGCCGATGTCTGCGAACCCCTCATCGAACTATGGCGACTCATCCGCGATGACCCCGAGGGAGTGATCGAACACTACGCCGACCGCTGGAAGAGATTGCAGAACGAGGGAGAGGACGTATACTACGAGGTCAGACAGGAGTTCAACGACTGTGGAGATCCACGAGACCTGTTTTTCCTCACCCGGACGTGCGTGAATGGTCTCATCCGCTTCAACTCCGCCGGCGAGTTCAACACTTCGTACCATCTCACCCGCCCTGGTATCCACCCGCGCCGCCTTGGCCCCATCGTTACCGACTGGTCACGTCACATCCAGAATGTCGAATTTCTCGTCGGTGACTACGATGAGACAACTGATTCCGCAACTGAGGGAGACTTCGCCTACCTTGACCCGCCGTATTTCGGCACTTCGGGAATGTACTACGGCTCCATCGATCGCGACCGCTTCCTCGAGTTCCTCGATGATTTGAACGACCGCGGTGTCCGCTATGCCCTCTCGCTCGACGGAACTTCCGGTGACGATGATTACACGGTTGACCTCCCTGATTGGGCGTACGAGAACCAGTTTGCAGTCGAGTCCAACTCTTCTTCTTTCAAGCGCGTTCTCGACGGCGAAGTTGACCAGGTTACCGAGTCCCTTTATCTCAACTACGACCCGTCACACGGTGACCACCAGACATCCCTTGACGGGTTCGTTTTGGATTGAATGATCTGTCTTTCGATGTTGATCGTGACCGGCACAACGACCGGCGTGGATTGGTGTACGTCCAACGCACACTCTACGAACTAAGGATTGAATTTCTTCTCCAGTCTGCCCATCTGGCCGTTTTGTAGAACATTTGTGTACGTGTGGTGGACGTATATCTCCGCCAGTGCTTTAACCAAAGGGTGTCAATCACCTGATGTATGCGACCGGAGATCCCGCCCGCACTCGCGGAGCGGGTCGAGCGAATCTATGAATCAGAGGGGTACGCGTCACGCGGAGAGTTCATCCGCGACGCTGTGCGCCGTCGGTTGAACGAAGTGGAAGACGAGTCCAGTCCAGAGTTCGCAGAACCAATCACACCCATCCAGGAGGAGAACGGTGTTGAGTTCGGGGTCGACGTGCGAACCGACGATCCAATCGTCGTTAACCGCTACGACCGCCTCCTCGGTGGGAACGCCTTCACTTGCGGCAACATCGGCTCCGGGAAGTCCGTCACCACGAAGACTGTCATCCGCCGCGAACTCGAAGAACACGACGATCTTCGAGTAGTCATCCTCGACCCACTCGAAGGGTTTTCTGAGTTCGTCGACCGTCTCGGCGGTCGGCGCGTCACCATCGGCGGAAATATCGGCCTTAACCCGCTCGAGATCCAGCCCGCTTCCGATGGAGTGCTCCGTGACGATTCGACAATCGATTTGCTCGCGGGCAAGATTGCGGAAGCAGTCACGTTCTTCGTGTCGTACCTTTCACACCGTGATTATGAACTTGATCAGGAGGAACGCGGTGTGCTTGAACGAGCCATTCGGGGTGCGTACAACCGGTGTGGCATCGGCCGCGACCCGGAGACTCACTCCAGGGAGTCGCCCACGCCGCAGACCGTCCTCGAGGTGTTGGCGGATATGGCACGCAATCCTGTTTCCTACGCCCGCGATGATCCGTCCGACGCGGAAATCGAACGCCTCTCACGCCTTGCTGCGGGGTTGATCGTGAACCTACACCCCTTGTCCGCTGACGGCACTGATGCAAACCTTGGAGGGCAGACGGAACTCGATATATTCGGGGAAGAGCGATTGACGTATCTTGATGTGGCCTCACGCGCGGTGGACAGTGTTGGCCTACTGTACCAAGTGCTATTCACGCACGTCCAACAGCACGCCAAACGGGTTGATGAGAAAGTGTTGTTCGTCATCGATGAGGGACACTACCTGTTCGACGCGCCTGAACTCACGTTTGTCGAACAAGCGTTCCGCCACAGCAGGCACTACGACCTGTCAATCCAGCTCGTCTCGCAGAGAATTGACGAACTCGCTGCACATCCGGAATGGATGCCCGTCCTGGACAACTGCTCGATAGTGAAACTCCACCGTCTCCGCAACTTCAGCGAGGAGATCGTCGAAACGTTGGGCCTGACACCCGACCAAGCTGATTTCGTCAGGGAGGCTTCCCCCGGCACTCAAAACGACGACTATTCGGAGTACCTGCTGAACGTCGATGGTGAGTGGCGTCCCGTGAGGTTCGTCGTAAACGACGCTGAGGAAGCAGTCTTATTCGAGTCCTGAGACGGACAGAAACCGACGCGGCCTCGGTTCGCACTGGCAGGTTGATTATTCGGCGTCTTCGACGTGCGAGAGGATGTCGTTGAAGTCCGAATGATCGACGTGTGCGCCTTCGACGAAGACGGTCGGCGTCGCGTGGACATCGCGATTTTCACCGTGTTCGAAGTCAGCGAGGAGTTGCGGGTAGTATCGCTCCTCATCGAGTGCCTCCTGTACGAACTCCGGGTCTGCGCCGTGATCGTCGGCAATGGACGTGAGGGTGCTGTCGTCCCACGTCTCGGTGACGAATACCTGCGCCTTGTACTCGAAGAACGCACCCGCAGGATCGTCGTCCGTGTGTGTATCGTCTTGCACGGCTCTGGCGGCGTTCGCGATCGGAACTGTGCGTTCGTTCGCCCCCGCGGGAAAGTCGTAATGGTGGTAGGTGACTCTCCCTGTTTCGATGAGTTCCTCTTCGATTGTGGGGAACATCTCGTCTATGAAAGTGTGACATGCGGGACAGCCCATATCCTCGTACACGTCGATAGTTACGGGGCCGTCGCCGAGTGTCGGGCGGGGCAACTGATCGGCGTTCGGTTCAACTCCATCCAGCTTCTCGTCTGCGTTCGTGGGGAGGAGGGAGAGACATCCTGCGGTCGCTCCGACTGCGCCGGCTCCAAGTACTGTGAGGTATTTTCGGCGGTTCATCCACTTCGGAAGTAGACGTAGGAGTCGTTAAGGGCCTTCGTCTGAGGCAGTAACGATTACGATGAATATACCCGTGAATCGCTTCGGGGTCAAGTCCCGAGGCACTCGCTTCGAACTACCCGTAGAATCCCGCGCCCGACGTAAGGATGAATGCCCACGCGACATACCAGACAACCAGCGTCAGCGCGACCGTCTTGCCGATATCTTTCGGGCCACCCCAGTCATCGAACACGAAGTAGAAGATGGGTGCTTGGATGGCGATGGCCACTAGTGGGGCGAGGAAGGCGGACGGTTCTGTGGCCGCCGCTGCTGCGGTGAGGTCAGCAGTGTAGTGAGCCGACACTGCGGCTGCGATGATTGCGGCGATGTAAATGATCGACGTGTCGATGAGGGGGCGTACCTTCTCCGATAGACCGGTCGTTTCAGACATCTGCTCATCATCGTTTCCGCCGTCACGAGCGAAAAACGGAACGACTGGGCGGGAAAGATCAGTCGGCGCGACGCGCCTTCAACTCGGGGTCGGAGTGTAGCGGTTTTCCTCGGCGGATCA
>LKMJ01001475.1_pt1 | contig 20782 bp, 18 predicted proteins | sample 643391 | NCBI WGS metagenome assembly LKMJ01 (sample SAMN04112250, study PRJNA286221) | soda lake metagenome | biome: soda lake; feature: Kulunda Steppe; material: water; isolation source: sample PL-Br10 brine of Picturesque Lake | place: Russia: Kulunda steppe | collected 2010-07
AACAATCTGTGTCTGGGTTCGTGCGATTCCGCTCTCCCACCAGGTCGGTATTCCGCGGGTCAGCAGCAAAATAGAGAACGGCAAGCTGACTGACGAGAAGACTATCGAGCGGACGGAGAAACTCGGCAGGAAAGTGACGGAGTACGCCTCCTTGCTCGCTGGTGACCCAGTGAACCCACCGACGCCGAACTAACTGTTCCGAAGAACCGCGAAGTCACCGTGGGGTTAACGGTGGTCGTCGAGTAGACCGGGCTACCGAGCTATGGAAGTTGCAGTAGCAGTTCGGTAGAAGCGTGTATCGAGCCAGTGTTCCAGAGAAGCAGCGAAATCAGGGGAGATACCGGATACTCACGATACCGTCCTCGTCATCAGTGCGAATCTCGACTCGTTCGACGTGGTCGTACCGTGCAGCGTTCTTGTACGTCATCTCGTCGTCGACCAGTTCTTCGGCAGTGGTCCGAACCTGGCTGGGTTCGACACGGAGGATGTGTATTTCTCCCTTCCCTTCGCGCTCGATAGCGATAGCGTCACCGACATCCAGTTCGCCAGTGGCCACGTCTCTAACGTGCGTCGTCAGCGATTCGGAGCTCTCTTCGACCGGTATCGAGTACTGCGACTCCAGCTCCTGAATGAGATAGGAAACCCCCATCGGTGGCTGTGCTTTCACTGTTGCCTCGACGATATCGTGGCGCTCGAACCCCGGATTCTCGACGAGCGTACAGATCTGTGCCGTGTCTACTTCGTGGAGTGTTACCGATTTTTCCTCCGCGTGTTTGATGTAGAACGTGCCGGTAACTTCCTCCAGATCACCGCCTGCCGGCTCGATTTTCGGTGCTGTCAACTCCGGCTCGTTGGTTCCCTCGCCCTCGGAAGCTCCTGAATCGTCTGTCCCATCCCCTTCCTTGGGGTCAGGTGAAGGCACATCCCCCGGCCCGACTTTCCCGTCGTCCTCGTACATCGAGACGACGTCGTCGATGTCATCTGTGTCCTCTGAGTCGTCGGTCCCATCGGTCATACAGACCAGTACGACGTGAGTACTTTTCGTGGTTTCGACTGCAGTCTCTCGACCGAAGTCGTGAGTTCTAACCCCCTCCTTACCGAGACGTATCATATGGAGATAGACATCGGGAACGCGCTGGTGGAGAACGCAGAGCCACGTCTCACACGCGAGGAACTGGAAGAACTCGATGACTGCGTGGCGGTGGCACACGAGCGTATCGAGAGTGGCCGCGAGGAGGGCGAGTTTGGATTTGCTGCGCTGAACCTCCCGAGAACTGTTGATGCCGAAGAAGTCCGTCGAGCCTGTGAACCAGTGTCGGACTGTAAGTCAGTTGTGACCGTCGGAATCGGTGGCAGTTCGCTGGGTGCCATGACGATAACGTCCGCTCTCGGGGGGGAGCGTATCGACCACTACGTGCTCGATAACGTCGACCCGGAGCACAACCGAACGGTGCTGGAGAGTATCGACCTCGCTGAAACGACCGTTCACGTCGTCTCGCGGTCGGGAACCACCGCCGAGACGCTGGCGAACTTTCTGGTCGTCCGTGAAGCGATGGTCGAGGCCGGCGTCGACTGGACGGAGCGAACAATCCTTACGACGGGGGAATCGGGACCGTTACGCGAACTCGCCCGGACGGAGAACCTGCCGGTACTCGACGTCCCCGAGGGTGTCCCCGGTCGCTTTTCGGCACTCTCATCTGTCGGGCTCGTCCCCGCCGCGATACAGGGCCACGATATCGAGGAGCTACTGGCAGGCGGGAGAGAGGGTTCGAATCGTCTCTCATCCTCACTTTTCGATTGTCCCGCGTACGCATACGGAGCGGTCACTTACGCCCTCGACCAGCGCGGTGCGGGTATCAACGTGATGATGCCATACGCGGAAGGGCTGGAGCCGTTTGCTGAGTGGTTCGCACAGCTCTGGGCCGAAAGTCTCGGGAAAGATGGCGGAGGCCAGACTCCTGTCCGTGCGCTGGGCGCAACTGACCAGCACTCTCAGCTTCAGCTGTATCGTGCGGGCCCGCGTGACAAACTCGTCACACTTCTCAGACCCACGGAGCGTGAGGAGCTGATGATTCCGGAGACTGATATCGATGACCTCGGGTATCTAGGTGGAACTGGACTCGGACCGCTGCTCGATGCGGAGTTCGAAGCGACGGAGGCGAGCCTCGCAGCGGCCGGCTGTCCGAACGTTCGCATCGAACTCGATGGGCTCGGCGAGCGTGAACTCGGCCGACTGCTGTATGACATGGAAGCGGCCTGTATCCTCGCGGGGGAGCTATACGACGTAGAGACGTTCACGCAGCCGGCTGTCGAGTGGGGCAAGCGCGCCGCACGCGGGCTGCTCGGAGCGGGCGAGTTCGAGGAGGCAGAAGCGGTCGCCGAGAAGGACACGCTGGTCGTCGACTGAAGTCAGTTCGGAACAAAGAATCAAGGCCGACCGCGCTGATATCGGGATATGCGACTTGCAGAACACACGACGACGACCGCGGCCGACGCGCTCGAAACAGTCGATGTTGCGGTGCTTCCGGTCGGAAGCACCGAACAGCACGGCCCCGCCCTCCCGCTGGGAACCGATTTCATGGCTGCAGAGGCGTTCGCCGGGACCCTCGCCGACCGCGACGACGTGGCAGTCCTACCCACGCTTCCCGTCGGTGTCAGTGAACACCACCGCCAGTTCCACGGAACGCTCTGGGCGCGCCCGGAGACGTTCGAAAACTATGTCAGGGAGACAGTCGAGTCGATAGCAAGCCACGGCGTCCGGAAGGCGGTCGTCGTCAACGGCCACGGCGGGAACGTGGACGCCCTCGACCGTGCAGCACGACGTTTGCGGGCCGAAAGTGTCGCGTTCGCCCCGACCTGGAACTGGTGGGAGAGTGTCCCGGAGGTGAGTGACGAACTCTTCGAAACGGAAGGGGGACACGCCGGTCCGGCAGAGACGAGCCTGCTTCTCGAACTCGCCGAGTCTCTCGTGCGGGAGGAGGCCCTCGAAGCGGCAGGTCAGGGAGCCCCGGAGGGGTGGGGGAGCTCCGTTCACGGCGCATCCGTGGGGTTCGATACCATCGATTTCACCCCAACTGGTGCAGTCGGCGACCCGACGGAGGGGTCCAGGGACGCGGGTGCAGAGCTGTTCGAGGCTGCCAGCGACGAACTCGAAGCGCTTGTCGACTGGCTCGCCGAGCAGTCGTTCGAGTCGCTGCTCCCCGAGGACCACGTCTAGAGTGACCCACCAGACGGAGATGGCGGCAAAATCGACCGACTCGACGGCGTTTCCGATTCGAAACCTTCAATTATCCCCCGGCAGTACCAACGATTGCGAGGGTTCGTGGTCTAGACTGGTTATGACACCTCCTTGACATGGAGGAGGCCGGCGGTTCAAATCCGCCCGAACCCACTACTTTTGCACCAGACAACCTCGTGAGGTGCAACTTTGTTCGTGAGCGCGGATCTGAACCCACCAGAGCTACGAACCAGCCACAGACGCGAACTAACAGTCGGGACACAAAACGTCGAACCCTGGTAGGTAATAACAAGTCGGCCCAACAGGAACGGACAACAACTTGCCGACAGTTATCGCCAGTGGACACACCTGTCGGGGCTTTCCCAGAGTGCTGGAGGCAGCCTCTTCAGTTATAAGACAGATGACACCCCCATTTTGATGAAACGCAAAAGCGGTCACTGCAAGGGGTGATGTCGGCGCACCGACAGTGCTCCGGGCGCAGCTCGGTATCGAGCCTGGTCCGGAGTCGGGATGTACCGGTATCAACACTGGGGTGGATGCCACAGCATCTCAAGAGTGGGAATGCTGAGTGTGCCGGTTACGAGGCGCTCGAGCAAGAGAACTCCGCTCGCAAGCGATGCCATTGCGAGAGTGAGCGATAGGTCTCGATGAGAGCCACACTCCGTCTGGATACACTGTCGCTGCGAACAGAGGTGAAGAGATTGGTGAAATATCCCCGCACAGCCGGCTAGTGAGTTAATCAGCAAAACCACCGTGATTTGGAGACGATTTTCCCATGTCTGGTCACCCAATATATAAATGCCCTACACGGCTTGGCTCAATCCTTTTTTTCTGCAGTATATATCACAAGGGTATGGGTACCAATCCACAGGGAGTAAATGAACTGTCACGACGAACGTACATTGCGGCCGGTGTTGCAGGGAGTATCGGAGCACTCTCAGGCTGTCTCGGTGGGGACGACGATGACCGGGAGTTCGAGGCGACAGTCACACACTGGCCGGACCTGATGTACAACGCCCCCTACCACGTGGCAATCCAGAACGGATACTTCGAAGACAACGACATCAACGTCGAGTTTGTCGGTTCAGAAGGTGGTGGGACAACTGTCCGTAACGTCGTCGACGGCGGCCTGCCGTTCGGTGAGGTTGCGACGCCAGCAGCAATCAACGCTTACATGGCTGGCGCACCGATTACCGCAATTGCCGGAGCGACGCGGACGGTCAACGAGATCTACTGGGTCGCTCCAGACGGCTCCGACATCGAATCCATTCAGGACCTCGAAGGCGGGAGCATGGGGTACACAAGTGCAGGCTCGGTGACGGAGACGACATCCGCACTCGTCTCCGCAATTTCTGATGAGCTCGACCCGGACGTTATCGACTTTCAGGAGATGGGTGGTGTCGGGGAGGGGCTGACGGGTGTAGAGGAGGGCGTCATCGACGCGGCAGCGAATATCGACCCGATTTTCGCCAATCAGCAAGCGGACGACGAGCCCTGGCAGGTCGTGTTTTGGGCGGGTGATTACGTCGACCATTACCAGCAGACCTCGATTATCGTCGAGCCGGACCTGCTCGAGGACGAACCGGAGATTGTCGAGAGCTATCTCGATGCGAGAGCCGAAGGAATCGAGTTCCTCCTCGACAACCCGGAAGAAACAGCAGAGATGTTCGCCGAAGGAACGGAAGGATTCAGTACGGACGCGTTGCTCGAGTCGATCGAGGCCATCGAGCCAGAAAATCATTACTCTACTGGGGCGTTCGATGTCGAGGGGCTGCGGAACGTCGAGACAGCAATGTACGAAACGGGTCTCCTGAATGACGACGAGGACGTGCCGTGGGACGACATCTTCACTCAGGAGTTCATCGACGAAGACGAACACATCGACTTTGACGAGGTTTAATGAATGTTAGAGCTTGCTGGGATAACGAAGACGTACGGACTGAACGATAGTTCTGTCAATACAGTCCAGGCAGTCGACACTATCGATTTCACGGTCGAGGATGGAGAGTTCGTGTCGATAATCGGTCCAACGGGCTGTGGCAAAAGCACGCTGTTCGAGCTTATCGGCGGACTGTTAGAGCCGACCGAAGGGAGTATTCGCATAGACAACGACGAGATCACCGAACCCGATGAGCGTATCGGGATGGTGTTCCAGAACCAGAGCACGTTTCCGTGGTTGTCGGTAATAGAGAACGTCGAATTCGGACTCAAAATGAACGGTGTCGGGAAAGAAGAGCGACGTGAGCGCTCTCAGGAGATGATCGACCTCGTTGGTCTGAGTGGGTTCGAACAGGCGAGTCCAAACGAGCTCTCGGGCGGGATGAACCAGCGAGTCGCAATTGCCCGAACGCTGGTTATGAATCCAGATATCATTCTGATGGACGAGCCCTTTGGCGCACTCGACGAACAGACACGACTCATTCTCGGCGAAGAGCTACTCCGTATCTGGCGTGAGACTGGTGCGACGATTCTGTTCGTCACCCACAGTATCAACGAGGCGGTTCATCTCTCTGACCGCATCGCTGTAATGAGCGCGCGCCCGGGCCGATTTAAATCGGTAGTGACGAACCCGTTACCACGCCCCCGAACGGACGAAGTTCTCGGGCGAGACGAGTATAACGAGATCGTCAACCAACTCTGGGAGGAGCTTCGTGAAGAGAGCAAAAAGGGGTTACAGATGAAAATCGAGGAGGAAGCACAGAGCCATCGCACCGCGGAGGAGCAGTAGTATGGCCGTCGGGTCAAAGAGTAGCACGGGCACTCTCGATCTGAGCGACCGCGTCATCCAGATTCGGATCTCCCAGGTGCTGGTGGTACTCGGTCTCATCGGACTCGTCGAGTTTCTTCCTCGTCTCGGCCTCGTGTCACGAACCACGCTGATTCCGCTCTCTGAGATGGTCAATGAGATGGTGTCGATGCTCATCAGCGGAGAGCTTACACCGCATATCATCCAGTCACTGACGGCGATTTTCGCGGCGTTCACGCTTGGTATCGTGGCGGGAATTCCCGCTGGCGTTCTTCTCTGGCGATTCGATACACTGAAAGACGTGCTTGACCCGTATCTGCTGACGTACTATGCGATACCTGTGTTCGCGTTCTATCCGCTGTTGATCGCTATCTTCGGACTCAACATCTGGCCGATAATCACAATCGCATGGCTGTTCAGTGTCGTCATCATCATCACGAACACTGCGTCGGGACTGAACGAAATTCCCGATATCTACCCCAAAGTCGGACAGAACCTGAATCTGAACCGGTATCAGATGTTCAGGCATATCTATCTCCCTGCGGCGACACCGTACGTCTTCACCGGGTTCAAACTCGGCTTCATCTACGCATTAATCGGAACTATCGCCAGCGAGTTCATCCTGGCGACGGAGGGGCTCGGTTGGCTCATCTCGTTCAACTACGACAGCTTCGACGTTCAAACGATGTACGCCTCGATGCTGTTCGTCATCCTGCTCTCACTCGTGGTTAACGTGGCATTAATTCTCATCGAAAATCGTCTCTACAGGAGGGCCAGAGCATGAGTGACAGAAACGCCTCGAGCAAATTCACGTATCGACGCAAGGTACTGCTGGGTAGACTTGCGGTTCCAGTCGTGTTACTGCTGCTCTGGGAATTAGCTGCTGCGTTGACGAGCGATTTCGCCCTCGTGTCGCCTCTTATCGCGTTCGAAACAGTCGTCCATGGCTTATACTCGGATGGGTGGATGGTCGAGGACTTCCAGACCACGCTGTTTACGCTCGCTATCGCGTACGTCATCGCCGTGTTCTCTGGGCTGTGGGTCGGCGTGATGCTCGGCCTCAACCAGTTCTGGAAGGAGGTGTTCGAGCCGCCGATTCTTGGTATTTACTCGATTCCGAAGATTACACTCTTCCCGATATTCCTCTTTCTCTTCGGAATCGGCGTCGACTCGATGGTCGCATTTGGCTGGTTCCACGGCGTGTTCCCAGTGCTCATTCTGACGATGAGCGCAATGGGTACGATAAACGACACGCATCTGAAGGTGTCCGCGTCACTCGGTCTTTCGTCGTGGCAGCGGTTCAGAGAGGTTATTGTTCCATCGATTCTGCCAGGAATGGTGATCGGTATGCGCCTCGGTTTCAGCCTGACGTTTCTCGGCATCATCATCGGGGAGATGTTCGCGGCGCGTTCAGGCATGGGACACGAACTCATCCTGTACATGGAAACTGTACAGGTTGACAGAATTCTGGCGATTATCACGGTACTCATCGTCATCGCTGCCATCGTCAACGGTGTGTTCTACTACATCGAAAAGCGTCTGGAGCAACAGTCGGGTGCTGACGGTGAAGCTGTGAGAATGTGAGCAGCGGGGCTCTCTGCCTCCGTTACTGCTACCGATTCCTCGCTGACTCCTCGTCCGGGTCGAGAGTGTTTCCGTACTCGATGAGGCCGCCTTGGTCGATTATCTCGTTGATGAAGGCTGGATGCCCTTCGCTCGAGAGCGTCCTGCCTGTCGATTCGTTTCGGATGGTGCCCGCCGTCAGTGAGACGGTCACAGTTTCGCCGTCGTTGACGTGCTCTGTGACGTTCTCAACAGTCAACACAGGAAGCCCGACGTTGATGGCATTTCGGAAGAAAATCCGTGCAAACGACTCCGCGACAACGGCGTCGACGCCGGTCCCGCTGATTGCTAGCGCAGCGTGTTCTCTCGAGGAACCACTGCCGAAGTTCTCGCCGGCAACGAGGATGTCACCGGGCTCAACACACTCGGCGAACGACTGGTCAGTACCGCTCAGGCAGTGTTCAGCCAGCTCCGTCGGATCGGCAGTCGTCAGGTGTTTCGCCGGAATAATCTGGTCTGTATCGATGTCGTCGCCGAAACAGAAGGCACGACCCATCTACACCACCTCCCCGGGATGGGTAATCTCTCCGGTAACTGCGCTGGCGGCTGCAACGGCAGGGCTGGCCAGGTAGACTGAACTCGTCTGATGGCCCATCCGGCCAGGGAAGTTCCTGTTTGTCGTCGAGACCGCGACCTCGTCCTCGCCGAGGACGCCAGTTCGCATTCCGAAACACGCACCACAGCCGGGAGTTTCCATCGTGGCACCAGCCGCCAGAAATGTCTCTGTCCAGCCTTCCGAGATGGCAAGCTGTTCGATTCGCTTTGAACCGGGTGTGATTATCAGGCGAACGTCTTGGGCCACCTCGTTTTCTTCAAGAATTCGGGCGGCCGTGCGCAGGTCGTTTTCACGGCCGTTCGTACAGGAGCCGATGACTGCCTGGTCGATCTCCGTCCCCCGGACAGCGTCGTCCGTGACCGAGCGGACGTTGGCCGGGTTGTCCGGCACTGCAACACGTGGCTCGAGCCCCTCGCAGTCGATGGTAAGCTCAGTTTCGTAGTCCGGATTCTCCGGGTGGTAGTAAGTACCCGGTGCGTCAGCGTGTTGCTCGACGAACTCTGCTGTCGTGGCGTCCGGTTCGATAATCCCCGTTCCAGCGCCGACTTCGACGGCCATATTGGACAGTGTAAATCGCCCGTCCATCTCGAGATTCCAGACAGTCTCGCCACCGAACTCCAGTGCGTGGCCGACAGCGCCGTCAGCACCCAGCTGTGAGACATACTCGAGCGCGAGATCTTTTGCACTGGTCCACGGTGCAGGATCCCCATGCATGGTGATTCGTGTCGTCTCCGGAACCTGCACCCAGAGCCAGCCAAACGCCATCGCGAAGGCAATGTCTGTGCTGCCGACTCCGATAGAGAACGTCCCCAGTGCACCCTCAGTACAGGTGTGGCTGTCGGCGCCAACGACGACGTCTCCCGGTGTAACCAGCCCGTCTTCCGGAATGACGACGTGCTCCTGTCCCTGTGTCCCCTGTGGGTAGAACACCGTGTCGTGCTCGGTTGCAAATCTCTTACACTGTGCGTATAGCGATGCTGCGTGCTCGTCGTGCGCCGGGACTAGATGGTCAGGGATGACGGCGATACTGTCAGGGTCGAACACAGTCTCTACGTCAAGCCGATCGAACTCTTCGATTGCCGGTGGCAGCGTGACGTCGTGACCGAAGACGAAATCGACCGGAACCTTGGCGATCTCTCCCGGAGTCACGGGTCTGTCGACTTGTGTCGAGAGTATCTGCTCTGCGATAGTAGACATGATCTCTAGATGCCGACAACCACCTAAAACAGTTCTCCCAACCAGTGTCGGGTATTGAAGACAACGAAGAGTCACGGTGGTCTGTCAAGTCGGTTGCTCGTCTGGGTGTCGGAACCAATCCGAGCGAAAAGAAGACAGACTCGAGTTCGAACGCTGTAGGATATAAACACCCAACACAGATTGGTAGTAGGTTGATAGGTCCTGCGTTGATAGGGCTGAACAGATAGTACATGAGTAACTCGAATGGACCGCTAGACGGTCTGCGTGTGATCGACTGTTCCGGGATGATTAGCGGTGGCTTTGCGACCATGCAACTGGCAGATTTCGGGGCCGACGTGGTGATGGTCGAGCACCCCGAGTACAGGGACCCGATACGAGATTTCGCTCCGGAGGACGATGGTGACTCGCTCTGGTGGAAATCGCTCGGTCGAAACAAGCGGTGTGTGACACTCGATTTGAAATCAGAGGAAGGTGCTGCACTGTTACTCGACCTCGTCTCGGACGCTGACCTATTCTTCGAGAACTTCCGACCCGGGACACTCGAGCGGTGGGGGCTGGGGCCCGAGAAACTCCGAGAGGAAAACAACGGGCTGATTGTCGTTCGTATCTCCGGGTACGGGCAGACGGGACCGCATTCACAGAAGCCCGGCTTTGGGACGGTTGCCGAGGGGATATCTGGCTGGGCACACGCAAACGGCTTTGCAGATAGAGAACCGCTTTTGCCACCGATTAGCCTGGCGGACCTCACTGCTGCCCACTTCGCCATCGAAGCATCGATGTTCGCGCTATTCGAGCGTGAAATCGGGCACGGAGGGAGCGGGGAAGGGCAGGTGATCGACGTGAGCCTCTATGAACCGTTGTTCCGGCAGTTCATTCCGGACGTTGAGGCATACGACCGTCTGCAGACGGTCCGTGAGCGAACTGGGAACCGCCACTCCAGTGCCGCACCACGGAACATCTACGAGACTGAGGACGGCTATCTCACGCTCTCGGCGTCTTCCCAGTCTATCTTCGAACGTGTTATGGCTGCAATTGACCGAGAGGAACTGATCGACGACCCCCGGTTCGAGAACAACGAGCGCCGGGTCGAGAACGCGGCCGAGCTGGATAGCTATATCGAGAGTTGGACCCGAGAGAGAACGACAGACGAGGCCATCGAGCGGATGGAGGCGTGTGATGCTATCGTCGGCCCCGTCTACACCATCGAAGACATATTCGAAAGCGAGCAGTTTGCTGCCCGGGACAACATCGTTCAGGTAGCCGACTCGGACGTCGGAGAGATGCAAACGTTCGGTGTGGTACCGAAGTTCTCACGGACACCCGGTGACGTCAGTTATATGGGGCCACAGCACGGCGAACACAACGAACAGATATTCCTCGAAGAGCTCGATCTCGACCCCGAGCGCTACCAGCAGCTCCGGGCCGACGGGGTGATCTGATATGCGGTCGCCGAGAGCCCAACGGCGAGGAGCGACCAGAAGCCGTCCGCAGCGACTGACGGAGGGAACAGCCGATGGAACTCTGTGACGTAACGCTCCGCGAAGGCGACCAGATGCCCGGCCGAGACTACGACGCAGACGCCAAGATAGCGGCCGGAAAGGAGCTGGCCTCACTGGGCGTTCCGGCTATCCAGGCGGGATTTCCCGCCACTGGGAAGAAAGACCAGCGAGTACTGTCGGTCCTCGCGGAAGAGACTGATTCGAAAATTAGCGCGCTGGCTCGTGCCGTTCCCGCAGACGTTGAAGCCGCGCTCGAAGCTGATGCTGACGTGGTCGAGATTTTCGCTCCACTCGAGACGACCCAGCTCGAGTATATGGTGGGTCGAAGCCGCGAGGAGATGCTCGAAGCTATTCAGACGGCACTCGACGTAGCCCGTGAGGGTGGAATGGAAACGCAACTCGCTATCGTCGACGCGTTCCGAACCGACAGGGAACTGCTAGTGCCCGTCTTCGAGCAGTTTGCTGACGTGGAACGTATTACGCTCGCCGATACCGTCGGAGCACGGACTCCAGCTTCGGTTCAGACGTTTCTCAGGGACATCTCTACCGATGTCGACCTCTCGAGAGTGGGTGTTCACTTCCACGACGACCTCGGAGTCGCAACGGCAAACACCCAGACAGCCTACGAAATGGGAGTCGGTAAGGCAGACGTGAGTATCAGCTCACTTGGCGAGCGAGCGGGCAATGCCTCACTCGAACAGCTGGTAGCAATCGGCGATCTCGAGTACGACGACACGTTTGGCGTCGACCAGGAACGGCTAGTACCAGCCTGTAAGAGCGCACTGTCCCAGCTGAGCGAGGAGTTTTCGGCTCGGACGCCCATTCTGGGTTCTGACGTGACAACACACGAATCGGGAATCCACACCGCTGCCATGCTGGAGGAGCCGGCTGTCTTCGAGGCGTTCGACCCTGCACGATTCGGCGGAGAACGAACGCTCGTATTTGGAGCGAGCACCGGGGCAGGTGCCGCACGAAAACTCCTCGAGAGGGTCGGTGTCGAACCCACAGAACAGGCTGTCGAACAGTACCTCGCGGCCCTTAATCAGCAGGGACCGATGAAGACAGACCGAGCAGAATCGCTTGCGTCGGAGCTGTTCGAGTAACTACTGTCCTGCCTTCCTGATTGTCCGAACACTGACAGCGAAGCTGCTAGATACCTCATCGCCAACGATAGTTGACTAAAGTGTAGTATATTTATAGACATAATATTAATTAAGGCGAGTCAATACAGTATTGGTATGATTCGTAGCACTGTGTATGTGGATTTCGACTCCGACTTCATCCTCAGCGAGGTGACAGAAGAGTTCGAAACCCCGCTGATGATTACCAGCGAAACCGTCCAGGGTGACGAGACGTTGACGTTCATCGGACAGGTCGAGCGCGCTCGCGACGAGATTCTCTCTCGCCTGGAAGCGTCGGACGCAATTGAACGGGTCGGCTCGATAGGTGAGGACATGCTTCTCATCCGCAAAAGCTCGTGTGGGGCAACGCCACTGATAAAGGAGAACAACGGGCTCCTCTACGGCCTCAACTCGGTTTACGGAACTACACGACTGTTCGATATCATGACGTTCAACCGTGAGGACATTCGAAAAATAGTCGATAGTCTCGGACAGCTCGGAACGGTTCACCTGCAGCGAATTGTTCCGGTGCCCAACCGACCTGCTGGACTGTCCAAACGACAGCTCGAGGTCATTGAGGCCGCAGTCGAGGCAGGATACTACGATTGGCCACGAGAGTCAGACGCACAGGAGATATCCGAAGAGCTGGATATCACCCACCCCACGTTTCTCGAACATCTCCGCAAGGCAGAGAAGAAACTGATTATGGCATCGTTGCCGACCCAGAACACGGATATCTTCGACGAGGTCCACTCGAGTCAGTACCTCTCACAGACTGATGCCGCCCAGTATCAACCCGACAGCTCGTCTTCGCTTTCACCGTTAAAACTCATTTAACGTAGAGTTACCCCGAGAGACACCTTCGGCAATTACTGTAGAGGTCAGCTACCCGTTGCCAGGTGGATGCAAAAAGAGGCAGTCCGCGACGATAACGACACTCACCAGTGACGCGGCCGCGAGAGCGAGCTGCTGTGAGGGGAGCACTATGGTTCCCAGAAGGTAGCAGCCGGCGAACGCGACCGGGATACCCAGCAATCTGATGTCGTGAGTCGATGGTACCGTCATAAAGACCCCGAAATCCGTCTTCCCTGTCGGGTTCATTACTTCATAACCGCCACCGGGACTCCGCGCGAGTCGTCGAACAGAAAGGATTCGAGCGCGAGCGGTCTAGCGCTGTTCACATATACCCGAGCTCGCGCAGTCGCTTCATGAGGTCTTCTTTGTCCTGTGCCCGACCAGCGCGCTCGGTCGTCTCCTCCAGGTTCTGGAGCCAGGCAGGCTCGTCAGTCGTCTTTTCGGTCGAGATCTCCGACCCGAGCGACCGGAAGCCAGCGACGTACTTCGGCGAGATTGGAACAGCTTCCCAGTCGACCCCCTCCGGCAGGTCGTCACTGGACTGGGGGACGTATCCGTCGTCGGGGAACTCGGGCACCTCTTCGGGGACGACGTAGCGCCAGAACGCCTCCCAGACATCGCTTTCTGCGAACTGCAGAATCGGATGTACGCGGTCGTGTGGCGGGTAAATCTCGGGGTCGTGGCGTGGAGAGAAGAACGTCTCCTCTGCACGGGCTTCCTGTTCGTCCCAGCGGACCCCCGAAATCACGCCGTCGATGTCGTACTCCTCGAGCGCGTCGTTGAGCGCGACGGTCTTCAGGAGGTGGTTCCCGACGTACGTGTCCAGCAGGAACGGGAACGTCTCCTCCTCGTATTCGAGTATCTCCCGGACGTGATGCTCGTTGTGTGCATCGAGTGCGTCGATAGGGACGTCGTCTCCAGGTTCGAGGTCGTTATCGGAGACGTATTCGCCGACGCTTTCGTTGCGCGCGTACACCACCTCGATGTCCCACTCGTCGGCCCACTGCTCGACGAAGTCGGTTATCTCGTCGAAATGCTGAAAGTGGTCGATGAACACCGCTGTCGGCTTCTCGTAGCCGAACTCGTCAGACACTTCGTTGATGAAATAGAGGGTGAGTGTGGAGTCCTTCCCGCCAGTCCACATCACCGCGGGGCTCTCGTACTCCTCGAGACCCTGCCGGGTCACTTCGACCGCCTTCTCGATTTTCGACCGGAGGGAGGGATAGTCACTCGGCTCTTCGTCTTCACCATCTGTGTAATCTACATCGACATACGCTGGAAACACAGCCGTCATGTTGACTCTCCATGGGACGTACTAAAATACCTTGTCCCGGCCACGGTGTCGGGTAGGTATCAGTCGAGGTAGCCGAGCCCCTTCAGTCGCTCCTCGACGTCACCGAACTCTGCTTCGTTGCCAGCGTCTGTTTCGGCCGAACGATAGTCCGTAAACGAGGGCTCAGTTCGCTCCGGTGGTGAGTCCGTTCTAAACACGTCGAGTATACGACCGTCCGCATTCCGGGGAATCTCGTAGAGGTGGCTCTGGAGGAGTGTCGGTGCCACATCGTAGACGGTCGCGTCAGTTATCTGAGCGCCGGATTTGATGTTCGGACCCCACACGTGGATGACCCCTTCCGGTCGGTGGTCGCCAGCTGTCACACCGGAACCAGTCAGTATCTCCTCAGAGAGCGTTTTGTCCATCGTATATCCCTCTACTGATTCGAGAACGAGGTCCGGTGATTCCGGGTCCGTCGGGAACAGCTCGTCACCGTCGTGCACGTTCAAGAGTTTCTTGCCCGTCTCGGGGTCTGCGACAGCTTCTAACACTGACTGTACGTCTTCAGTTACGTGCCGTCTCGCCTGTGGTGCGACTGTCCCTGAATCGAATCGTCCCGTGTCGTTGATGTACACGTTCCCACAGTCGGACATGAACGCCTGGGTTTCCGAGAAGACCACGTCATACAGCACATCATCTCCAGGAATCGCACCTGCTGCGGTATCGACGACCGAGTCTGGAAGCACTGAATGAACGAACTGCTCGGCATTTACGACCTGTAATCCCTTTCTAACGCGGTCTTTCGTAATGCCGACACTCTCGAGCAAGCCTCTGGAACCGTCGGACTGCTTTCGCGTGAGGAACCCGTGCTGTTCGAGAACTGTGTTCACGTGAATAAACTGGGAAACCGGTCCGAATCCGTGGTCAGAGACGACGAACAGGTTTGCGTCGGACTCGGAGACGTAGGCCATCACCTCCCCAAGAATATCGTCAAGCTCTTTGTAATGCTGGAGGAGCGCCTCGTGCCCCCAGACGAGATGCTGGAGGCGGTCGGGCTCCGTAAAGACGAAAAAGAACAGCTTCCAGTCGTCTGTCTCCATCAGCTGTTGCATCAGCTTTCGGCGCGCCGCAAACAGCGCCGAGAACTCCGTGCGGAACTCGTCCTCCGTGCCATCGTAGTCGTTCCAGTTCAGGCCGATTTCGTACTCCGGAACGGTCGCCTGTATCCGGTCGACCAACCCCGACGGATGGGTGAACTGCTCCTCCATCGACGGCGTCATCATGCCGGTGACCATCTTTCCGTCTATCTCCGTGGCAGGGAACGTCATCGGGACGTTAGCAACCACCGATGGCGAGAGATACTCCCACAGCACAGGCTGTTTGATATCTGTGCTCGTGTTCATCTCGGTGGTGTAGGATTCGGTCAGTCCCCTGAAGGCGTAGATTCCGTGCTTATCCGGCCGGACACCGGTCGCTATCGATGGCCACGCCAGCGGCGTTGTCGGCGGCTTGGTACTTTCGAGTGGTCCCGACGCCCCGGTCTCCATCAGTTTCTGAAAGTGGGGTAACTCCCCGTCAGTGGCCCAGGAACGAAGCAGACCCCACGGGACGCCGTCGAGTCCGAGAACGAACGTCCGCTCAACAGCGTCAGCTGTCATAGCGTCCCTCCGCTCGCTGGCAGTCAGTTGACGACACATCTCCCAGTGATGGTCGGGCAGCAACTGACCAACTGCTCGCTCCCATCGCTACCTGCCTCTGGAAACCCACGCCCGGCCCATTGTCACGTCGCTCCGGAATCCTTCGAAAGACAGTCGTCATACTGTCTTTTCACCGGCGTTGATACGATAGTTATAATCCAGTTATCGAGCGCTCAGACTCAACTGAGTAGGCTACTTCCCTCCAGTGTAGACGTGTCTGCTTCAACGTCCATGAGATCGAGAATCGTCGGTGTGATATCGTACAGGTCAGCACCGTCAGCAGTCAGGCCGGATGCTGTCGAGTACAGACAGGCGTTCTCGAACTTGTGCATCCCCGTGCGCGGGCCAGTCGTGAACACGTCGTCTTTGTTGCCGAACCCGGCCTTCAAATCGAAGCCGTCGGCTGGAATAACAACGACGTCTGGCGCTATCTCGGTACGCGGTCCCTCGAAGACGCTCTCGCCCCTGACGATACGCCGGCAGACGGTACGGTCGTCCGGGCCAGTCAGCCCTTCGAGGTCGGCGATGAGCTCCTCGCGTGCCGCCTCGTATTCGGCTTCGGTGACAGTACCGTCCGGTTCGCGCCCCTCGAGGTTGAGATAGAAACGCCCTGGTATCAGCGAGTACGCACGTGTCTCTGACCTGATGTCAGCAAGCGCCTCAGGGTCAGTCGACTCGTATGAGAGCCAGCCCTCCGATTCGAGCCACCGGTTGCAGTTAACTTCGTACTGTAGCTCGGTAAACCCATGGTCAGACGCGACCAGCAGCGTCGTGTCATCGTCAAGCTGTCGGCGAATGGCTCCGATGTACTCGTCGAGTCGTCGGTAGAACTCCAGAAACGCCCCGGCATACTCGCCATTGTTCAGATACTCCCGAAACAGGAAGTGATTCACCCGGTCGGTCGCCATGAACACGCCGAAAAAGAGGTCCCAGTCGTCTCGCTCGAGATAGTGGCTGAACACATCGTACCTGGCTTCGAGCGTCTGGTTCGCGTTGTCGATGAATGCAGTTTTGTCCTGGTCGTGTCCGAGGCTTGCGTCGACATCGATTTGATAGCTGTTGCGTTCGAGAACTCGCTGAACTTCGGTGGAACTCGCAGCCTGTTCTATCGACGGAGAGAGAAAGCCCGACACCTGTCGCTGAATCTGCTCTGACGGTGGGAACGTGACCGGGACGTTGAACACAGACGCAGAGCGACCTGCGGCGGTGACGTGGTCCCACAGGCGGTCACCCCCGACGTGGGCTCCCATCGGGATGTACGTCTCGTACGAGTCCGGTTCCCGGTCTTGAAAGCCGTATACCCCGGTTGCACCCGGGTTCTGTCCGGTTGTCAGTGCGGGCCAGCAGGCGCTGGATTCGGGGGGAACGATACTCGAAATCTTGCCACCGGTTCCGTCTAGCGCGATGTCGTGGAGGTTCTCGAACACGTCGGGATGGTCCTCGACGAGTTCGTACGGAACGCCATCGATACCCAGAAACACGACACGAGAGCTATCCTCACTCAGGCGGTCGAACAAACCCATATCTTCGCGTTAGCTGTGGATATCTGTAAGTAGGCGTTGCCTTCTGGGCTGAACAGTCGGTCCGAGCGAGAAAACCGAATCCGTCCCTGTTTTGGTCATCCGGCGTGGACCACTTCAGTAATGGACGAAGCTATCGCCGAGCGAGCGAAACGGGAGGCCGAAGCGAACGCCCTCTACAACGCACTGAAACACGACAGTGACGCCCAGGTCGGTGCAATCATGGGCCCACTGATGGGAGAGAACCCGGAGCTCAGAGAGTTCGGCGACCAGGTTGCTGGCGTTATCGCCCCAGTCGTCGAGGAGGTGAACGCGATGAGTCAGGAGCAGCGCAGGGAGCGATTGGGAGAGCTCGCACCTGAACAGCTCGAAGAGCTCGAATCCGAGGACGAAGAAGACGACCAGGTGCTCCCTGACTTACCGAACGCCGATGCCTACGACGAGGTCAGAATGCGAATGGCTCCGAACCCGAACGGTCCGTGGCATCTCGGTAGCGCCCGGATGCCTGCAGTAATCGGGACGTACAAGGAGCTGTACGACGGCTGGATGCTCTGTCGGTTCGACGACACCGACCCGGAGACGAAGCGACCGGATCTGGACGCCTACGACCAGATCCTCGAGGCTATCGAGTACCTCGGCTTCGAGCCCGACGAAGTGCTCCGTGCGAGTGACCGACTCGAAATATACTACGACCACGCCCGCGAACTGATAACCGAGGGTGGGGCGTACACCTGCTCGTGCCCGCAAGAGGAGTTTTCGGCGCTGAAAAACGCTGGCGAGGCCTGTCCTCACAGGGACAAGGACACCGAGACGGTCCGCGAAGAGTTCGAGAAAATGGTCGACGGTGAGTACAGCGAGGGGGAGATGGTGCTGCGAGTGAAGACCGATATCGAACACAAGAACCCCGCGCTCCGAGATTTCGTGGCGTTTCGTATCATCGAAACGCCTCACCCCCGTGAAGAGGCCGCCGAGTATCGCTGCTGGCCGATGCTCGATTTCCAGAGCGGCATCGACGACCACCTCACTGGCGTGACACACATTATCCGAGGCATCGACCTGCAGGATTCGGCGAAAAAACAGCGATTCGTCTACGACTACTTCGGCTGGGAGTACCCCGAAGTCGTCCACTGGGGCCACGTCAACATCGATGCTTACGATGTGGCGATGTCCACGTCGACCATCAAGGAACTGGTCGAGAGCGGAGAACTCGACGGCTGGGACGACCCGCGCGCGCCGACAATCGCCAGCCTCAAGCGCCGAGGGATTCGCGGCGGCGCAATCGTCGACGCGATGGTCGAACTCGGGACATCGACCTCCAACGTGGACCTCGCGATGTCGGCGATCTATTCCCACAACCGGAACCGAATCGACGACGACACCGACCGTGCGTTCATGATACGAGACGACGAAGAGTGTGGCGGTGGCGCTGTCGAGAAGGCTGTCCACGGCGGCCCCCAGATCGGAGAACCACTCGTCCACCCGGAGCACGAAGAGCGCGGGAGACGTGAGATTCCAGTCGACGACGGCGTTCTCATCGAAGAAACGGACCTGCCTGCCGAGGGTGAACGCGTCTGGCTCAAAGGCTACGGGTGTGTCGAACACACGAGCGATGGGTTCGAGTTCGTCGACGCCGATATCGGGCGTACGCGGGAGAACGATATCGATATCGTCCACTGGGTTCCGGCGACCGACAACCAACCGGTTCGAATGCGCACGCCTGAAGGTGACGTGTCCGGCTATGCAGAGCCAGGGCTTACAGCGTACGACGCCGACGAGATGCTCCAATTCGAGCGTGTCGGATTCGTCAGAGTCGACAGTCAGGAGAAAGCAGAGACAGTGATGTACTTCGCACACCGATAGCGCTCACCGCTCGAAAGCGCCGCTCAGTCACGCACCTACTTCTCCTCGCCGGCGACGAACTCGCCGAGTCCATCGATGGGTCGGTCGGGATTGAGTTCGTTCAGCTCCGCCGGACCACCGAGCCGAGCATTACGTTCAGCAGTCTCACGGAGTCGCGTTCGTCCGCGGTGAACAGTGAGATCATCGCTCAGGTGCAGGTCTATCGCCTCGAGTAACGCCTCGGCCTCCAGAGGTTGGCCGAGACGGTGGAGGTCACTCACATCAGCAGCCGGTGGGACGTTGAACACGCGCTGTGTGATTATCGGCCCCTGGTCGAGGTCGGTTGTGACGTAGTGTGCAGTGACACCAGCGATGCGCGCGCCCGCTTCGAGCGCCTGCATGTACGCCTCTGCTCCGGGGAATGCGGGCAACAGGGACGGGTGGATATTGATGATGCGGCTCTCGTACCGGAAGACGACATCAGGACTCAAGATACGCATGAACCGCGCGAGGACAATCAGATCCGCGTCGTACTCCCCGAGGAGCTCGAGCAGTTTCTCCTCGTCGGCAGTTCCCTTCTCGTCACCGATGTCGTGAAACGGGACCTCGTACTTACGGGCGAGCGGTTCCAGATCGGAGTGGTTGCCGATGACGACGGACACGTCCGCGCCGAGATCACCGCTCGCCCATGCCTCGAAAATCGCCTCCAGGCAGTGAGATTCCTGTGTCACCAGCACGGCGATCTGTTGTGTCTCACGGTCGGCGGGAAACCGCACCTGGACATCGACGCTGAGTTCCTCACCGAGTTCGTTCAGATCCCTCCGGAGTGTTTCTTCAGTGCAGACCATCTCCCCGGTATCGACTCGCATCGTCATCCGGAAAACGCCCTCTCTAACGGCCTGGTCGAGGTCCTCGATATTGATACCGCGCTCAAAAAGCAGTGTCGTTATGTTCGCAATGAGCCCCGTATCGTCACCACCGACGACGGTTATTTCGGTGAATTCCCGACTCACTTCGAACACCTGGTGCTGAGAGTCATGTATCCCACCCTGGCACTACATTCACAAAACCTTTTGTTTCACACGGGACTGTCTGTTTCCACGGACACCAAGCGTTTTCAGCTCTCCTGAGCAGAAATCCCAGTCGACGTGTTTCAGGAGCTGATAGTCCAGTGGAACCCCATTTTGGAGGACGTATAGCACACAGCACAATCCGAATCAACTCCTGTGTGGGGAGGAGAAGCCGGCAACGAATTTCATCGGTCTAAAGTTTAAGTACTCCCCCGGACTGTGAGTAACTAGCAATGGCAATCGACCCCGAGTTCGAGCAAACGTACGAGAAGATCGACGAAAACGACGGTGTTGCAATCTGGACACCGGATGGCGAGGGCCTGACCGAGGAGAAACAGGGAATTCACGGAACGCACGTCGCAGTGGATTTCGACCTGTGTATCGCTGATGGCGCCTGTCTGGAGGACTGTCCGGTGGACGTGTTCGAATGGGTCGACACGCCCGGCCATCCCGAAAGCGAAATCAAAGCCCATCCGACACACGAGGAGCAGTGTATCGACTGTATGCTCTGTGTCGACGTCTGCCCGGTCGACGCCATCGACGTCGAC
>LKMJ01001476.1_pt1 | contig 20776 bp, 18 predicted proteins | sample 643391 | NCBI WGS metagenome assembly LKMJ01 (sample SAMN04112250, study PRJNA286221) | soda lake metagenome | biome: soda lake; feature: Kulunda Steppe; material: water; isolation source: sample PL-Br10 brine of Picturesque Lake | place: Russia: Kulunda steppe | collected 2010-07
ATCGTAGCGGATGTCTTCTTTAATGATTTCAAATACCAGTATGAAAGCTATTTCCTAGCTGCGGACCTGGTTGTCCTTTTTGTGTTTATAGGAGATCTATCTTTCAAGTTTAAACGAGCGTCAAGCTGGGAAGGGTTTCTTAGGAAGGAATGGCTAGAGATTTTAGCAGTCATGCCGTTTTTCTGGATATTTAGGCTTTTAGAAAGCGTGATTAGGCTTGGAGAGCTGGCCCAGGAGATCCTACATCTGATAGCCAGATCCGGTAGGCTGGTCAGACTGTTTGCTGCGTTTAATGTAGCGGTCCCAAGACACCAACGTTTCCATAACTTTCTGAAGAAGATCACAGGATCTGAGCGGTTCAAGGAAGCGACCAGATTTTACAGGCATCCTGATGATGAAAGCTGAACGATAACTTATAGGTAACTCTTCGGATATGGAGGCTCTCAGTCTTCTTATTAAGTAGGGAGACCGGATTTTGGGTTAAGGTGAATCAAAATGGATAAGATAAGCTTCGAATGTATCGAATGCGGAAATAGGATACAGAGGGATGTGTTTGGGATAGGCCATGCGGTAAAAAGCCTGGCCAGGAAGATTTCCGATCAGAAAGAATGCTGTAGCGATCCTTACTACATAGACTCTAAGGGTCACCGCAGGATTCCCAGAAAAAGCTCTTTTATTGAGAGAATAACTTCAATAAGGGCTTAAAAGTTCTTTTCTATTTTAAATTCCTGTTTCCTGTACTCTTCAAACTTTTGAGTGGTTTTACTGAAGCTTTCACGTACTTTCTCGGAGAGTTTGCTGTCTCGGTATCTTAGATGTGAGCCGCATTTACAGTCGGAGCATCCAAAGCTCTGGATCGGTTCTGCATCAATACGTTCGGCAATCCTACATTCTTCTTTCTCCGAGGTAAGAAATATCTCCTTAATCTCAGAGGAGCTGTTAGAGCTGAGATAATCTATATGCCATCTCTTTCTTGTCTTCTGACCTTCGCTAATCTTGATGTGGTTAAAGATCCTTTTTATTCCTCCGGGTCCGAAAGCGCTGCCTGTATAGCTGTAAAATCCTTTATTGAACTTGATATATCCCAAGCTTCCGACCTCTACAGTTTCTTCGGAGCTGAGCTTGATCAGTAAAGTGTAGGTGGCTTTTTCCACGGTAGGAAGGTTTTGAAAGTACAGAGTTTAAAGTATGACTATGGTGAAGATTGAGGTCGAAAAGACCGGTAGTACTATAGAAGCCGAACTGGCTGACAGTATACTGTCCCGGGCGAAAGGTCTTAGCTTCCGGAGCTCAGGAAAGATGTTGTTCAAGTTTCCAACGGATGTAAACGCTCCTATAGATATGATGTTCCTCTCCGATCCGCTTTTTCTCTACTTCATGGATTCCGAGAAGAAAGTTATAGAAGTACAGAAAGCGGAACCGTGGAGTTGGAATCCTAAGACCTGGAAGCTTTACTCGCCGTCGGATAGCTACCGCTACATGCTGGAATCGTTCGAAGATCTAGGCTTGGAGCAGGGAGATAGGTTAGTCTTCTGATACGGGTTGAAGATGTTTCTTAAAGTCCTCAAGCTTCTGGTTTCCTACCAGGGGTCTTGAGACAAACTCTCCGTCGTTTATAATCAGTTGTGGCTTCCTGAGTGTGGAACTGCCTTCCGAGTAGATATCTAGTTCGCCCAGTTCGCCTCTTTCTCTCAGCCTATAAAGGTCGTTTTCTCTGTCTTCATCAAGATACTCGGGGTTCCTTAACTCTAGAGTTTCTAAATCTGCTATAGGATACTCTTCATCGGTATCTTGAAAGCTGATCTTTAGATTTTCCCAAGAATAACTTTCGCCTTCAATGGTGATGCCTTCGGTATGAGTGTTTTCCGGCATAATGAATATTTGTTTTCCAACGGATAAATGTTTTGGATACTCCACGATTTAAGTCTTGAAATAGATAGTAGGTTATGGAGCTTACAAAGTTCTGCCCGAGATGCGGAAAAGAGACGGAGAAGCTTTACGGTGAGGAGAAAAAGCTTTGTCCTGAATGTTATCCGGAAGACAATGATCTGCTTCAGATTCCGGATACCGTAGAGCTGGATATATGTGAGGTCTGTGGAAGGCTGAGAAAACATGGAGAATGGCTAGAAGAGTATACTTTAGAGGATCAGCTTTCCGCAAGGTTTGAAGAGTTCTCAGTGGAGGATGTAAGGATGGAGCTCCAGTACTGGGAGGAAGACGACAGGATGTTTGTCAGGGTGCACGCATTCAAGTCGGAGATCAAGGATGAGTACGATACCGAGATAAGGTATAACAAGGAGCAGTGTAACACCTGTTCACGTTTTGAAGGCGGTTTTTTCAAGGTAAAGATGCAGCTGAGAGGAGAAAAAGACCTGGAAAGGATATCTAACCGGGTGGCAGACACTGCTGCAGAAGTAACCAATGAGGACAGGAAGGATTTCATGTCCAACGTTGAAGAGGCGGATGGCGGATATAACTTCTTCTTTTCGACTGAGAAGATTGCTCGAGAGATATTAGATATGTTAAAGGCTAAACACAATCCTGAGGTAAAACGTAGCTACGAGCTGATAGGAGAGGAGGACGGCCAGGAGGTTTACAGGAATGTGATATCAGTCAGGTTGGGTTGAGAAACTGATAGGAAATTTCTTTGTTACAGTTTACTGTATCCTGTTTTAATACAGATCAGAGCAAATGTTATGGTGAGGTCGATCAAATATGTTATCAGATGCCAACACGAGGAACTTCGAGACCGAGTTAAAATTCAAAGAACCGAAAGGAGGTCCTACCCTGAAAAAGATGAAGCCGAATGTAAAAGCTTGAAAAAGTCTGTTTATTTAAAAAGCTCCACCTCGTTTTGATTGTTATGCCGGAAGATGAAGAAGAACAAGGAGTAGGACGTGTACGTGAACCTGAAGGAAAAGAGGTATTAGGAATCGTATTAAGAAAGGAAGGTGGAGGAAAGTACAGGGTCTACTGCACAGACGATAATGAGAGAATCTGTAGAATTCCGGGTTCTAAAAAGAGAGGTATATGGGTCAAAAGAGACTCTGTAGTGCTTATCGAACCTTGGAAGGTTCAAGGCGATGAAAAAGGAGATATAGTACAGAGTTACTCCCAAGCGGAAACCGAATGGCTGGAAGATAACGGATATCTAGGAGAGATAAGCGAGTTTCTGTAAGGATTATCTGCAAATACCGCTAACGATTTAACGTTTCACGTTGTATCTTATTTTATGGATAGCTACTGGAAGACAGCTGTTGTCTCAGTTGTAGGATTTTTAGCAACTATAACCGCTATAACTATAATTAACAATCCTGAGGTATTCTCCGGAAACTTCTGTGGTTCTCTAGGAGATTTCTACAGCGGGCCAACCGCAGAAGTATGTATATCGCCGATAGAGTACTGGATGAGGGCAGCGGTCTACTGGCCGTACACAGTGTTTGCGACTGCCTTTGGAGTAGCTTTAGGTTACCGTTACCAAGAGAGCTTCCAGGAATAAGACATTATCTAATACCTGGCCGGCGACAGAAGGTTTCAATCTTCGGGAATAAATTATATTCATGAACCAGGATCCAAGAGATTTTGAGGAACGTTGGAAGGAGAAGTCCCGCCAGATGTTTGACAGTTCAGAAGCTAAGAAGGCGTTCCAGAACGTCTTCGACCATAATACTTCTGAGACGATGTTGAAGATGGCGGATCAAGGAATAATCGGGAAGATGTACGGTGTGATAGAGTCGGGAAAGGAATCAGTGGTGTTTCTAGCTGACACGCCTGAAGGTGAAAGAGTGGTGGTTAAGATCTATATGACCCGTGCCGGGAACTTTAGGGAGATGAAACAGTATCTCAGAGGGGATAAACGTTTCAGAAACGTTAAAGACGATAGGAGGTCGGTTATCAACGAATGGACAAAGAAAGAGTATAGAAACCTGGAAAAAGCTCGGGAAGTCTTGAGATGTCCGAAGCCGATCGCTGTAAGGAACAATATACTGGTGATGGAGTTTATAGGCGAAGGTTTCAAACCTTACAAAAAGCTGAAAGAGGTAGAGATAGAGAACCCGGATCAGGGCTACAGAAACGTAATAGAAGCTGTGAAAAAGCTCTGGCAGGAGAAAAAGATAATCCATGGAGATCTATCCGAGTACAATATCTTGGTGGATGGAGAACAGAGACCGGTGTGGATAGATTTTTCACAAGGGGTCCACAGGGACCATCCTGAAGCAAAAGAGCTTCTAAGACGCGATATTGATAGGGTTGCAGACTTCTTCGAGAGAGAAGGAGCGGATGTAGATCCGGTCAAGGATTACGAATCTATGTTTTAAGTAGGCCTAAAGCCGAAATTTCTCTAGCACCATTATTTCCGACTTAGAGGCTCTGTATCTGAAATCAGTTATAAAAAACTTCGTTAGAAAGTAGAACTGTAAGGATGAAAGAGGTAAGGATACCGGAGGACCGTGTAGCGGTTTTGATAGGAGAGAAAGGAGAGACTAAGGAAGAGTTCGAAGAGGTCACTAACTGTGAGCTAACGATTGAGGACAACCTGGCACGGATCGAGGGAGATACTTTGGATGAGATGGATGCTCAGAATGCAGTGAAAGCAGTAGGTAGAGGTTTCAACCCGGATAAAGCGTTAAATGTAGTTGAAAAAGATAAGATTTTGCATCTGATTGATATCAATAATTACGCGGATACAGATAACTCCCGTGAAAGACTGAAAGGAAGGGTGATCGGCAGGAACGGTGAGACAAGAAGACATCTGGAGAAGGAAGGTAATGTAGAAATATCGGTTTATGGGAAGACTATCGGGATTATAGGTGTGGCTCAGAACATCGAGATTGTCAACGAGGTAATTAACCAGCTTCTTAACGGCAGATCACATTCTTCTGCGTACAACTATCTGGAGAAGAACCAGGCAAAGATAAAGAGGTAGTGTTCAAAAATACCGGGTGTAAAGAATAGTATATGCCAGACGGAATGGAACAAGAACCTGTGGAGGAAGGCTCCGACCATAGAGAGATTTCGGTCGCAGAGTTCTTCGAAAAGAACAAACACCTTTTAGGTTTTGAGAACCCTCAGAAATCTATCATAACCGTTGTCAAGGAGGCGGTCGACAACTCGCTTGACGCATGTGAGGAAGACAGTATTCTACCTGAAGTACATGTATTGGTCGATGAGATCGGAAATGATAAATGTAAAATTGAGATAAGAGATAACGCTATAGGTCTGGACAGAGAGACAATTCCAAAGGTATTCGGTAAGCTTCTCTACGGTTCTAAGTTCCACAAGCTACAGCAGTCCAGAGGACAGCAAGGTATAGGAATATCTGCAGCTGCTATGTATGCACAGCTAACTACGGGAGAGCCTGTAACTGTTTATTCAAAGCAGGAAGGCGAACCATGCCACAAGTTTATTGTAAAAATTGATACTGAGAAGAACGAGCCTGAGATAATCGAGGATGAGATTGTAGATCCTGAAAGCGATCAGTTCCCGGGGGATAAGGACTATTACTTTGACCACGGAACTTCTATAGAGCTTGATATCGAGGCCAAGTATACTAGAGGACACCACTCTGTACGGAACTATCTGAAACATACAGCTATCATGAATCCGTACGCCAGGGTAGTGTTGAGAGAGCCTAATGGTAATAAAATAGAGTATCCACGTGTCTCCAAGGAGTTGCCTCCGAAACCTAAGGAGATAAAGCCTCACCCGAACGGTGTAGAGCTAGGAGTAGTTCTAAGGATGATAGACAATACGGATTCAAGGACAATCTCTTCATTCCTTCAGAACGAGTTTACAAGGGTTGGAAGAACATCTGCAGAGGAGATATGTGAAGAAGCGGATATCGATACCGGCAGAAGGCCGAACACCTTGGAGAAGGAAGAGGTAGAACAGCTACTGAACGCTGCTGAAAAAGTTAAGCTTCAGAGCCCGCCGACCGACTGTCTGAGTCCGGCCGGAGAAGATTTAATGCTTAAAGGTCTGAAGAAAGAGCTCAACCCTGAGTACACAACCGCAGTAACCAGAAAACCATCTGTGTACTCCGGAAATCCTTATCAGGTAGAGGTAGGGCTTGCATGGGGCGGAGATATCGAAGACGAAGGCAGCTACAATGAGCTACGTTATGCAAACAAGGTTCCTCTGCTATACAAGAAATCCGCTTGTGTTACCACTAAAGCGGTAGAGGAAGTAGACTGGAGCCGTTACAACATCTCACAGAGCGGTGGAAGACCTAAAGGACCTTTATACATCTCCATACATATCGCATCGGTCTGGGTCCCTTTTACCTCCGAAGGTAAGGAAGCTGTAGCAAACTACGATCCTATAAGGAAAGAGATGAAGCTTGCATTGCAGGAAGCAGGAAGAAAGCTAGGAAAGTACCTGAAAAGGAAGGAGAGAAAAGAGATACAGGAAAAGAAAAAGAGAAAGCTTACATCTTACGCAAAAGAGATGGGTCCGGCGATCGCACAGCTAGCAGAAGAAGGAGATCCGGAAGAGATCGAAAACCAGATACAACAGATGGTAGAGCGGGACTACAACCCGGAGCAACTTTAAAGGTGACAAAAAATGATTAGAAATAACAAAACATGTTCGTTTCAAGGTCGAAAATCGAAGATTTTCTCGTACTCGAAAATTGAAAATTTTCTGCGTCCGGGAAGACGTATAACGTCTTCGGATAGACGACCACGAGGTGGTCGCTGAATGCCAAAAAAAGACTTAGATAATGACTCAAAGACGTTGGAAAGGTTAAAGCATTTGGGAAAAAGCTTGAGGAAACAGCTCAGTGACAATGAAGACGATAACCTTACTATAGATACTAAGGTAAGGAGTAAGTCGAATGTTAATTATGATGAAGAGGAAGGACGGCTTTCTCTAGGTGATAGATACTCTACGAGAAAGTTCCTTAACATAAGTCATGCTAGAAAGTTCATGCAGACAACGCTTGTAGCTTCCAAGACAAAGGAGCTAGTTGAGAGCGGAAGAACCGCGTCTATCAGAGAGGTATATTACCAGCTGAAGCACTCGGTTCCTGGACTGGATGAGAACACGTTTGAGGATCAGGACGAGTCTAACAACGTTGTAGTTGATATTGAGACGGCTACAGGTGCGATTAGAGAGGATCTACACCTCTTCGCAGAGCCCAAAGGAACACTTTTCGGCCCTGTAGTTATTAACGATTCGGGAGACGAGATTGACTGTATGAAGATGGGGACGTCAGGCCTTTCGATCCCATCGATCGTCGACCATTACAAGTTTGTGGAATGTGAAGCAGATTTCCTTCTTGTAGTCGAGACATCCGCTATGGTTAACAGATTGGTTGAGGAGGATTTCCACAAGGACCAAAACGCTATAATCTTGGGAACAGGTGGTCAGCCGGCTAGAGGAGCTAGAAGACTGATCAACATTATGCATGAAAGGCTGGATCTACCTGTCTATGTATTCACGGACGGAGACCCTTGGGGATACTACATCTACTCAGTTCTGAAATCCGGCTCTATGAGTCTAGCGTTCCAGTCTGACAGGCTTGCAACCCCGGAAGCAAAGCTTATCGGTATGACAATGGAGGATATTGAAGAGTACGACCTCCACCATGTTACTGAAGACCTGAAAGGGAAGTCTGACGACAACGGCGGTCCTACAAAGGATTACAAGAGGATCAACGACGTTATGGATTACGAATGGATGCAGAAGGAGGAATGGCAGAAACAGTTCCAGAAGATGCTTGACATGGGAGTAAGGGTAGAACAGCAGGCTCTGGCATCACAGTCTCTGGAGTTTGTGGCAAACGAGTACTTACCTAGAAAGATAGAGAACGAAGAGTTCCTGGACTAGTTGGCTAGCCGGAACTTCTCTATCTATTTTATTTATCTCATGAAAGCTAGTAATCATTTTTTAAGAAGAAATTTAAGGTAGCGACCTTAATTTATATCTAGGTACTGTTGATGAGTGGGATAAAAGACCGGAATAACTTAGATATTCAGAACTTCTTGAAGCTTTTATCGGTTCTAGCCATCTTGATGGTGTTTATCGGTGTTGCACATGGAAAGACGATAGCCTCCGACTCGGAATGGAGAGAAGGAGATTTCAATATGACTACGGTAGACACTCCTCAAGAGCCTGAATCTTTACGTATAGGGTACCAGAACGGTACGGAGTTCGATGACTTGAACGGGTACTGGAGGATGGATGGCGGCGGGATAGATTACTCGGGGAACAGTCTCGATGCTGAGAGGGTAGAGGTTAGCTTTATACAGGGTATTATGGGGACTTCTTCAGCAGAGTTTAATTCCAACGAAGAAAACTTTATAGAAGTGGAGAACGATCCTTTATTGAATCCTGATCAGTTCACGCTTTCTACATGGGTTTACAAGGATTTCGAGAACGATGGAGAGGTTCCTTTCCTTGACAAAGCTGATAGGGATGGGGAAGATGGCTACAAGCTAGTTATAGACGAAGTATCAAACACTGACAGGCTTTCCATGGTGCTTTACCATTCGGACGGAGAGGAAAGGTTCACCACTGAGGAGACAGTCCCGACGGAAGAGTGGATTCACGTTGCTGCAACTATCGGAGAGGGCGAGGTAAAGCTCTACATCAACGGTGAGCAGAAAGATCTGACATCTGACAGCTCCGAGGATGTTTTATATGAGGAAAATGATGAGAGCTTATTCATAGGAGCTTCTAACAGACGTGGGTTCGCAACCTACTTTGATGGAAGGATAGATGAGACAAAACTGCACAGCAGGGTACTAGATGAAGGAGAGATATTTTCGGAATACTTCTACGGCTCGGATGGTGTCTTCCGCTCGGATTATAGATCAAGGGATTTCAGCGTTCAAAACGATGTAAAATGGTATGACTTGGAGACAGAAGCATCAGTATCGGACTCTGCCGATCCTGAGCTTGAGTTCAACCTGTTTAATGAGACTGATTCGGCAGAAACCCGGCAGATACAGCTGGAGTCGGGGGAGAATACTTATGATCTTGACGTGGGCAGAGGAAGAAATATTAACTTCTCAGTGGATGGCACAACCACCGAGCCTACAGAGGGATGGGGACTAGACCGTTTTACTGCGAACTACAGGTTTATTGAGCTTCAGTCGCCGGACGATGGAGATTTCGTGCTGGATAACGTTGCTAGATTGGATTACATAACTGAGTTCTCCAAGCCTGGAGAGATCTCTGTAATTGTGAACGGAACAGTTGAGGATACCGTATCGGTAGATGAAGGCGAGAACGATCTGACTTCTGAAATAGAGCTGGATGACGGTTTTTACGAGTGGCGGATAGTGTTTGAATCGGAGGATGGAGAACAGTTTGAATCAGAGAGAAGAACTTTTGATTACGAGGAGGCGAATGTAGCAATATTTGATAGAGTTCCGGAGGAGGGAGAACGTTTACCGTCCGATCAGGAAGTAGAGATTTCTTATACTGCCGTAGCAGATCAGGAAACCGATCTAAAACTTTTCTTAGATGATGAAGTTGTAAGGGAGGAACAGATAGATGAGGATGACGACCAGACTACTTTTACCTATGATTTTGATCTCAGATCCGACTACTACAGCTGGAGGGTTGAAGCAGATTATGTGGATGAGGATGGCGATGAAAGAACGCTTGTAGAGGATGAGTGGGATTTTGCGGTTGTAACGGATATAGTTGTAGACTCTGCCTCGGGATGGAGCGAAGGTTTCTTCGACATGACAAGTATAGACAGGAGGCCTAACCTCAACGACCTACAGGCAGGGATGGCATCTCCAAGGTCCGGTCTAGATAATTCTCTACCGTTAGAAAACCTAGAAGGCTACTGGAGGATGAACAATCTGGATGAGGTAGAAGATTTCTCCCTGAACGATAATACCGGGGTAACGGGCAGGGATACCTTGACCGACGACGGTATAGTCGGTGGAAACAGCTTCGCATATGATGGAGGTCCCCGTGAGTACGTTCAGATAGCAGACGATCCTACACTAGAAGATCAGAGCTTCACGTTATCCAGCTGGGTTTTCAAGGAGTTTCAAGGAGATGATGACATCCCTGTAATGCATAAGACAGATGAGGGAGGTGGCGAAGCCGGCTACAGTATGATGATAGATGATCAGACGGGTGAGGACCGTCTTACAATGGTACTTTACAGCCAGGACCAGGGAGAGCAGAGATACGTGGCAGAAAAACCTCTCGACCAAGGTTCTTGGTATCATCTAGCGGCTGTTGTCGACGAGGAGAACGGCGAGGTAGATCTGTATGTCAACGGAGAGCCTCAGGATCTGGTTGAAGAAGATGGCAGTCCTGTGGTAGAGTTCAACGATCAGGATCTTTTGATCGGAGCAGACAGCACGGATTCAAGCGGTGAGTACTTCTCCGGAAGGATAGACGAGACTAAATTCTTCAGCGAAGCCTTAGGTCCTCAGGACGTAAACGATATCGCGTTCGAGGAGCAGGATGGTGTATACAACACTCTTTACAATCTGAACGTGGATGCGGGAAAACCGGTTATCTGGGACAGGCTGAGGGTTGAGAATAGTATAACAGATGAGACTGATCTAGAGGCAGCAGTAATACCGATCGGAGACAGAGATACAGGACAGAGCTTTGAGCTTGACGGTTCAGGTGTTTTCAGACAGCTGTCACATCTTGAGGAGACCAGCGAGGCGGTTTTCCAGCTCACATCCGATATAACTGATATCAGCGATACCTGGGTAGTGGAAGAGTTTGTGCTAGAGTACGTGGAGAAGTTCTACAACTTTCAGGCAGAAGATATACAGTTCAACGACACCAATCCAAACGAAGGCGATACTGTTGAAGTTGATCTCTCTGTCAGCAACCTTGAGGATGGTGATGCGGATGTGCCTGTAGAGATACGGATAGAACAGCTGTTTGACGGCGATTACAGAGAGATAAAGACAGAGGAAAGAGAGTTTGAGACGTCTGGAGAGGACCAGCAGACGTTTACGACAAGATGGGAGACGGAGGTAGGTCCTAACAGGGTCACTTTGGAGGCCGATCCTAACCAGACGATAGAGGAGACTGAGACAGACAACAACCAGTTATCTGAGACGTTAGATGTGCCTCTGTACGGAGCCTTCTACGGGAATGTTGAGGAAACGGTCGAACTAGAGGATGAAGAGGACATACTGTACGATATTACCGGAGAGCCGGACGACGGGATACTTTATTTCATAGATGTCGATGGAGAGTTTAAGATAAACCAGCTGGAGCCGGTAACAGAGGTCGAACAGTTGGAAACCGTCGACGGGATACTGAACAGTACCGGTTACTCGGACTCTGTGGAAGAAACCTGGGCTGAGGATGGAGAGTTCCTACAGACTGAGGATTATCCGGGATACGAACAGGAGGTGCCTGTTGTCAACTCTACAGAAGACTCGCCCTTTACTACAGCTATATTCTACCAGGACGAAGAGGAAAATGGGCTGACGGAACAGGACACGGTTGTTTTCGGAACTAGAGTTAAGGAAGAGACCGAAGGAAGCTTCGGGAGCTACAACTATGAGATAAGGGTGCCTTCTACCCTAAAAAGGACTGAAGGGGAAACCGAGCTACTGGAGATCTTCAGAGAGCTGACGGCCTGAATTCAGTAAGGTACTAAAGTTACTATTCTGTATCCCAGGTTACCGTTTAGTTGTTAAACCGGTGTAATTAATCGATGTTTAAATTTGTATATAGCTGTTTTAACTAAGTACAGATGTTTTTCTAAACTTTATAGAAATTGATAAAACTTAAAAACAATTAGATATGCCTAAAATATGTTTTGAATTTCTTTTTGTTTACTTTAAAGCCAAAAAGAGTCCGGATTATTTTGTCCAATATTTATAAACCGGTCCGGGTAATATTGGTACAAGGGGAACAAGTTTAGGCAGGGGAGACTTCAAGGATGAAATAGATGAACACAACACCAAACGGAAGGCATGAAGTCGACAGGATTTCTCTATCCCAGCGCCTAGACACAAGTTCTTGTACCCTAGCTAGTTCTATTCATTTTTCTTTTCAAAACCCTTTAACTAAACAGAAAAACTTTCTAAACGGAGGTGAGAATTAAATATGAAAAAAGCACTAGTAGCAGTTACAGCATTTTTCGTAGCTTTAGGATTTGCAGCAATGGGAGCTGCACAGGTCCAAGACGCAGAACAGAGTAATGAAGTAACAGGAGGAGATGTAGTAGAGCAAGATGTAGATGTAGACAGAGAGACTGCTCACTGGGCAGGTTTCTTCGGAAATCTGGATTCAACAGTGACACTCTCTGATGATGAGGACAACCTGTTCTACGAATGGACAGGAGAAGATTTAGCTGGATCTGCAGTATACGGAGTTGTTAGCGAACATGGTGTCGAATCAGAAGATATCGATAGTGTAGAAGCAGTAGATTCTGAAAGTATAGAAGATCTTGAAGGAGTTCCAACAGAAGGAGTTGACTCCATAGCTAACACTTACGACGCTGATGAACTTGATCAGCCTGAAGACGACGTTGCAGGCGCAGACACAGCAAACCTAGAGACAGAAGCAGAATTTGCTAACTTCCTGTACGCTGATAACGACACAGACAACAATCCGATCTTCACAGCAGAGACTGAAGATCAGAGTGTATCTTACGATGGAGATACTGAGGTAGACTTTAAGCTTATGGCGGGTCAGGAAGATCTAGATGACGAGCAGATTGACTTCTACGCAGAGATCACACCAGAAGCAACAGCATAAAGTCGTAAAACGTAATTTCCTTTTCTTTTTCTTTTCTTCTTATATTCTAAGTATTCAAACCTTCTATGAGAACGGATTGACTTTTCAGAAATCAGAAGATTTCAGAATCTTCTTCTATAGATGTATTTCAACTATTTTAGACTGTTTCGCTTCAGGCTTCTGACAGGAAAACAGTTGTTGTTATAGAATAGTAATATAATATTAACCGAGAGATAACAACTTGTGTATGGTTGTTACTAGAGGATCAAAAATATACGTCTCGTATTTTATAATAAGTTTAATGGCGGTGATAGTCTCAGCTTTAGCCTTCTCAGGTTATGTAGCAGCAGAGGTATCCGGATCTGATATAGAAAGGCAGGATCTGAATAAAGAGGTTCAAGCGGTTAACTGGAAAGGTTATTACGGCGAGGTTGAGGAAGGCGGCTCTGAAGGAACTGAGTTACTTTATGCGGTAAGAGAGGAGTTTGATGTCGACTTAGGTAGTCTAGAGCAGCTTGAAGGTTTAGAGTCTTCTGCCGAGGTTGCGGATACTGAATATCTTCCGAATCAGGGGGTTGAATCGGCTGAAAACACTTATAGTAATCTAAGCTCTCCGCCTGTGGGTACAATGGAAGAAACGGTAGCTCTTGAAACGGGTGGAGGTTTCAATAATTACCTGTACAGCACGGAAGAGGATTATCCTGTTTTCGTAGTAGAGATTGAAAGAGGTTCGGAAGGATTTAATGGCGAAGAACTGGATTTTGAACTGCTTCTACCAGTGGAAGACGGTTCAGAAGACTACAGTTTTACGGTAGAAACAGTATAAAGCTAGGAAAGCTCTGGTTTCTCTATCCATAGTTTTATAAAATATAGATAGAGAGTTATATACAAGGAGTTATCTAATTTTATGAAGAAGCTAAAGATTTCGGCGATCGCGATTATAGGTCTTTTATTCATTTCTATGGCTTCAGCTTCTTTTATATCTAACTCAGAGGACTGGAAGGATGTCCATGCAACTATACAGCATGCTTCTCACCAAGATGAAAGCTCTTATTTTACAAGAACTAGCTCGGCTTCCGCACTTTTCAATGAAGTTCCGCCGGGTAATGAATACACTGTTATAGAGTCTCAAGAGAACCCTTTCCTCAGAAACCTTGACAACCAGCTTGAGACTAGAGGTATAACAGTCGAAGAGGTAATAGAGGTCGATGATGCGACAACAGAGCTACTGGATGAGGATACTGAAAATCTTGTTATTACGCCTGAAAACGATCCTTCGGCGTCTCTTCCTGCTACCACCTTAGCTAGATCTATAAACGGATCAAACGTGATAGCGTCGGAAGACAATCTCGATGATGTGGAGGAGGCTGTACAGCAGAGGGAAGGCGAAGTTATATTGGTAGGACAGTTTCCTGACGGCATCTATGAAAGGTTAGAGGTCTACTCCGACGAAGAAATACTTGAATCAAACAGGTTTAACATGTCGGTACAAGTTGCAGAGAGGATAGAACAGGAAGAAGAGTTTTCTACAGTTATAGTTGCTGATGGTGAGACAATCAGCTCGGATCTAGGGGACGGTGAGAACCCTGTTCTTTTGACAGGTACAAACTTTTTAGCGGATGAAATTGAAGAATATATAGTTGAAAACGAGAATATAGAAGCTGCGGAGTTTATAGGCCCTCAGATGGGCGGCATGGCACAGAGACTAAGCAATAACGCTGATTCAGAAGGCAGGGATATCGGTGTGTTTGTAAAGTTCGGAACCGCGACACCGGGCCAGGAAGAAGGTTTCCAACAGGAAGTAGGAGGTCTTAGGCTTTTCGGACTTCCTACAGCAGACCTTGATCTAACGGTTTCCTCTGCTCAGTTCATTCCGGATGAAGATATGTTTATAGCAGGACTCACGAACCAGGGGGGTACCGGTGTCTATGCATCGAGCCTGGTAAGTATAATAGACAATGAAGGGGATGAAATAGATACGGTTGCGGATGGAGAGCCACAGTTTATACCTGCAGGTACCACCGAGATAATTACCTATGACCTGAATATAGATCGAGAGGATATAGAGCCTGACGGTGTTGCAAACTTCACTACAAGCTACGGTGGAAGTCCTGACACTCTTAACGAGTTTATAGAGAGCCAAGAAGAAGGTATATTCGAACCACCAAGATCGGCCGATATCTCGATAATAGACCTTGAGGATGATTCAAATGTATCTTTCCAAGAGTTAAGATATGTTGAAAACAGGGAAGAGTTTGTAATCGACGTAGAAAACGTCGGCGAGGTTGAGAGCTTTGTAAGAGCAGACATGATAGATCTAGAAATTGACGGTATAGAGACCTCTTTAGCGTCAGAAACTGCTGAGCTAAGTCCTGAAGATATAGAATCTCTCACAATCTCTGCTTCCCTGGATGAAGAGGATATACAGAACAATCAGGAAATAGACTTAGAGATTAATTACGGAGAGTTCGATGACTTCCTGATTAAGACGGATCAAGAGGTCGCCGAGATGGAGGTCACAACTGAGAGAAGCTACATCTGGGTGGTTGTCGTGATACTGGTAATCTTGCTGCTGACCCTAGCTTACTACATCTACCGTCAGAAGAAGAAAAACAGCTACTACTGAGAAGCCGGGTCAGCTGATTTCACATTCTTTCTCCCCTTAGGTATATATTCGGCCTAACTTAAACTTAATTATTGTGAAGTCGAAAACACGGTTAAACTACCTGAAAAAAGCCTTCTATTGTTTTTGCGACCTAGAAACTTATTCTAGTAGTTTGGTTAACTTAAAAGATTTTTTATGTTTCTTCAAAGGTGGAAAACTCTGAAAGCTATAAAAATATGTTTGATATTATTTTTAGCATTCTTATCAGTTTCTGTTACAGCAGAAGAAGATTTTGAGCTAGAAATAGTTACTACGAATGAAGCTTTAGAAGCCGGAGAAACTTTAAAAGTAGATATAAAAGCTAGCAGTACTGATGATGTTGAAAAAGAAGTCAATCTTACAGCTGAACCGTTTGAAGGAGTTTCCGAATCTCTTCCAGAGAACTCGACGACCTTCAATCTTACAGAACAGGAATCTGAAGTCAAAACCGTTCATCTGGACACTGATAGTTCAGAATCCGGGGTATACGAGCTTTCAGCTTACACTGTTGAAACTGAGGCTAACAGACTGACTGTATTAGATGACTCTAACGTAGATTTTAAGATAAGCTCTCTAAGTTACTCGGAGGAAAAACAGAGCTTTGATCTCAAGGTTGAGAACTCTGGGGAAGATGAAGGTTACAGGGTGGTAAGGGCAGCAGAGGATGGAGATATTCTTGATAGAGAGGTCTTGGATATAGGATCTTCTGAAGAGAAAGAAGCAGGACTGAAACCCGATTATCAGGATATTCAGGATCTGGAGCTACGTATCTCAGAGCAGTCGGAAGATATCTCGATTGAAAGAAACAGTCCTGCAGAGGAGAATTATCTGAACGGCTCTGACGTAACTTTCGAGTTCGATACAGGCTTTGAGGAAGAAACCACACATAACTTGAGCTTGGAGAACGGAGAAAAAACGCTGCTTTTGGAGGATGAAAAAATAGATCGCGGTGAAATCTATGAGGTTGTAGACCAATTAAACAGTACAGGAGACTACTCATGGAGGGTTGAGGCCGAGAGAAACGGTTATAAAGAATTCTTTGAAGGATCTTTCGAGGTAAAAGAACGTGGATTTGAGCTAAGACAACTTGAGGAAGATGAAGAACTGAACTATACTGAATCAAGAGATCTTAGCTTTAACTTTACCGCAAGAACAGAAGATGAAGATGTAGAGCTGAAAATATTCAACGGTTCAGATGTATTCTCAAAGAGCTTTAACCAGGTCCAAGACATAGAGAACTTGAGCTTTTCAACGGAGGAAGAAGGCTTAGAGATTGATCCAGGAGATTACAGCTGGAACGTCAGCTCGGAAGGCGAAGATAATCTAAACTCAGAGGAAAGGAGTTTCACGGTAAAGAAGCCGGTGCTGGAGCTGGATAACTTATCTCCTGAAGATGGCGAGATAAAGTCTTATACTAATAAGGTAAATCTTTCAGCTGATCTGGATATCGAAACAGATACAGATATCAACGTCACTCTCGAAGACGAGGGGGGAGAGATAGCGTCTCTGGATGACAAATATGCCTCATACCAAGACTCTGTAAACCTTACCGTCGACGAGCTTGATCCTGGAGATTACAGCTGGAATATCACAGCGGAAAATGATTATGAGTCTGTTGAACAAAAGAATATGGAGTTTGAGATACTTGAAGAAGCAGATCCGTCCGTCTCAATAGACTCTCCGGAGGACGGTGAAGAGGTTGAGGAAGGAGAGGATATAGATTTCGAGCTTAGCGCCCAGACCGATGCCAGAGGAGATATAATATTTAGCGCGGATCAGAACGAGTTCTTCAGAGATAGTATAGATGATGACGGAATTCAGGACTTTGAAGAGTCAGAGTCCTTTGATGAAGGTGATTACAACTTCAATGTAAGTCTGGAGACAGTAGCAGGAGAGCTGATACTGATAGATGATACCATAAGCTTTGGGGTGGAGGAGCCAGAAGACGACAGTGATGAAAGTGATGAAGGTTCTGACTCTGAGGAGGATGATGGATACTTTGATTATGATTATGAGGAAGAAGAGGAAGATGAAGAGTTGGCTTTAGAGCTTGAATCGGTTACAAGCTCAATGGATGAGGCCACGGTAGGAGAGGAGGTACGTCTGGCAGGAACCGTTGTGGATGAGGAAGGAGAAGCTGTAGAGGATGTTGATGTGGAGGTCAGCCTGGTAGAAAATGAGATTGAAACGTTAACTGATGAGGATGGAAACTTTGAGGTGTTTTTAGAGGTTCCTGACTATGAAGGCCAGAGAAGCTTTACTTTGGAGCTGGAGAAGGATGGTTATGAAGGAGATATGAATCTTTCTGCTGAAGAGATAGATATAGTAAGGTCTACAGGGCTCCGGCTATCGGCAGCTGACGGCGAACCGACAGAGGTCAATACGTCTTCCAGAAGTACAGCGGTTTTCACGTTGGAGAATACAGGGGATGCGGATATAACGGAAACCATGGTAGAGGAAAAAACACTGGATGAGAGCTTATACGATTTGACGTTCTCAGATGATTTTGAAACTATGGAATCTGAAGATGCGGTAACCGTTACTTTAACAACACTTCTACCATCGGATTACTGTGAGGAAAACAGCTGTGATGAAGAAATAGAGCTTGAAGCTACCGGAACGTCTAACGGAGACCAGCTGGAGGAAACAGTCACGATAGATATAAACCAGAGGGAAAGCAACAGCACGGAGGAAGAGCAGCAGGCCGAAGGATTCCTACCTGACACCGGATCCCTTGGAAGCTTTAGTACAGAGATCGATCTGGATATAGAGGCGGAGGAAGATTCAGAGATTCTGGCTGTAGTTGCTCTGGCGTTTGTAGGGCTTCTAGCCGTGGTCGCCTACAGTAAGACAGGATCGGATAACCGTAGGAGAATGATGGATAGACCTAACAGTCCTGTAAGCGCACAGAGAAAGCTGGTTGAGAGACCGGATTTAGTTTCAGACTCGGAAAACTCTGTCGGCTTTGAAGGTTCTGGAAACGAGGGAAAAGAGGATATCGAGGAACAGGAAGACGAAGTTTTCGACCAGTCTGAAACGGAGGATGTCTCAGGTAAACAGAAACTGGTTGAACTGGTACGTTCACTAGGTTCCGGCGGACAGCCTGACAAGGTTTAAACTCAAAGCTAAAGCTTCTGAACAGAGCAAAGGTTTATATGGCGAGAAGTTCTAAGAATTATTAATGTCGGAGAAAGAGATAATTGGATTTGTATCGGGTAAAGGAGGTGTCGGAAAGACCACTCTGTGTACCAATCTGGCGGTAGAGCTTACAAAGATGGGTAAAGATGTAACAGTTGTCGACGCAGATTTTCCAGCATCCAACCTGGAGGCTCATATAGGTAGTAAGGACCATCCTGTAAAGTTCCAGGACGTTCTGACAGGGGACGCAGATCTGGAGGATGCAGAGATAGAGTTCCCTCAGGGAATAAAAGCAGTAACCGCAAGCAAAAAAATTGACAGGATAAAACCTCCGACTGAAAATATAGGAGAAGTTTTCGATGAACTTGCTGAAAAAAGAGATTATATTCTGGTTGACTGTCCTCCGAGCATTTCTGATCCTTTAATAGATATAATGGATGGCTGTACCAAACTTATAATTGTGACAGAGCCTACACAGACTGCTAACATCAACGCAGCCCAGATAATTGAGAAATCAAAACAGACTATGACTCCTGTTTACGGAACTATAGTTAACAAGATAGAGTTCGATCCTGGGAAAGAGCTTGTGGGTAGAGAGATTGAGCTGATGACTGAGAGTGATATTATAGGCAATGTTCCATATGAGCCGTTGGCAAAGAGAGCACTGTTTGAAAACAAGACTTTAGCGGAAAGATATCCGTTATCACCTGCTTCTATAGAGTTCAAAAACATTGTCGCAGGACTTGAAGGAAAGGAGTACAATCCTCCGCGGTTCTTAGGCTTAAGACGTAAGATAAGAAGATTCTTCAATTAATTCGGGTATTTGATAGAGTACCTCCTTATCTATTTCAATCTTGTCTGTGGGTCTTGTTACATGGAAAGAACTCACCGGTGTGGAGAGGTACGTGTAGAAGACTCTGGAGAAAAAGTTGAACTAATAGGATGGGTCCATAGGATAAGGGATCACGGAGGAAAAAGGTTTATCGATCTGAGGGATAGAGCAGGGATCGTCCAGACCGTACTAGGGGATGATACTGATAAATTTGCAGAATCTGACGACTTTGGAAGGGAGTACCTGATCAAGGTCGAAGGAGAGGTCAGGGAAAGACCTGAAGACATGGTTAATGAAGAACTAGATACCGGTGGGGTCGAGGTCGCTGTAGAAAGCTTTGAGCTTGTGAATGAGTCTGAGGTGCCGCCTTTCTCTCTAGACGAAGAGAAACAGGAAGGAATCAGAGAAGAGCTGAGGATGGAGCACCGTTATCTGGATATGAGGAGACAGTCTGTATCTGATACTATACAGAAAAGACATCAGTTTACACAGGCATGTAGAGAGTATCTAAATAATAATGAATTCGTAGAGGTTGAGACACCAAACCTGACCAAGTCCTCGCCCGAAGGCGCTAGGGACTTTGTAGTACCTTCTAGGAAGGAGCCGGGTAACTTCTATGCTCTGCCTCAGTCTCCGCAACTGTTCAAGCAGCTTCTGATGGTGGGCGGTATGGAACGTTACTACCAGATGGCCCGGTGTTTCAGAGACGAGGACACAAGGAAAGACAGACAGCCGGAGTTCACACAGATCGATATAGAAGTATCATTTATGGGACAGGAAGATTTCCTCACAATGATGGAGGAAACAGTTTCCAGAGGTGCCGAAGAAGCGTTCGGCGTAGAGTTTGACACTCCTGTTGACAGAATAACACATCAAGAAGCGATGGACAAGTATGGAACAGATAGACCTGACAGAAGATATGACATGATCCTAAATGAGTTCTCCTCCATGGTGGAGGACTCCGACTTCAACGTATTCTCCGACACAGTTTCCGAAGGCGGGGTTGTAAAAGGTTTCAAGCTGGAGGACAGTGCATCAGAGATCTCTAACAGAGGAATGGATGAGCTGGAAGAAGTTGTAACAGATGAAGGAGTAGGAGGTCTTGTATGGATCAAAGTAGAGGAAGACGGTTATAATTCTCCTGTAGGCAAGTTTATAGAAGATGAAAAGATCGACAGTATAAGAGAAGAGCTTGAGGCTGAAGCCGGCGACGTAATATTCATAGTCGCGGATGAGAGAAGAACAGCGAACCAAGCACTAGGAACATTGAGAAGACATCTGGCCGAGAAGTTTGGAATGACGGATACTGATGAAAACGATATGTTATGGGTAGTAGACTTCCCTCTATTCGGTTATGAAGATGGGGAGTTCGACTACGAACACCATCCGTTCACAATGCCTAAAGACCAGGAAAAGATCGAAGAGCTGGACTTCGAAGAAGCTACAGAGGAAGAGCTACTTGAGATAACAGCCGA
>LKMJ01001477.1_pt1 | contig 20770 bp, 23 predicted proteins | sample 643391 | NCBI WGS metagenome assembly LKMJ01 (sample SAMN04112250, study PRJNA286221) | soda lake metagenome | biome: soda lake; feature: Kulunda Steppe; material: water; isolation source: sample PL-Br10 brine of Picturesque Lake | place: Russia: Kulunda steppe | collected 2010-07
AGCAGGGTGGCGGCCAGCAGGTATTCCAGCCCGTGTTCAGCCACCAGGGTCACCATCAGCAGCGCCATCGCCCCCGTTGCGGCCGAGATCATGCCGGGCCGTCCGCCTACAAAGGCAATGACGACGGCAATACAGAAGGAGGCATAGAGGCCGACTTTGGGGTCCACACCCGCGATGATGGAGAAGGCGATGGCCTCAGGGATCAATGCCAGTGCCACGACGATGCCGGCCAAGAGGTCGCCGCGCACATTGGAAAGCCAATTCTTGCGTACCGAGTTGAGCATGTGTTCGTCCACGTCAGTTAAACAGGAAGACATCGCTCCGTGTCTGGAGCCAACCACACTGATGCTATGAAGACGGGCACAGAACGGGCAGGGCGCCGGGCTGTATAAAGGTGGGAATGAACGGAAGAACCGCGAACCAACCGAAGCTGTGTGGCAGGGATAACCCTGGGGGTGATCCGAAGGCGACGGAGTCTAACAGATATCAAGCGGGATTGTTACCTGAGGTAACCTGGAATGTGTAGAATCAGATGCCAGCCCGAAGGTAGGAGCGCACCTTGTGCGCGATTGGCTGGCGGCCCGCAGCTAACAGCAACCAGAAAAAGGAGACACCATGAGCTGGGAAGGTAAACCCGCACCGGATTTTTCACTCCAGGATCAGGATGAGAAGACCCACACGCTCGCCGGTTACCGGGGCAGAAAGGTGTTGCTCTACTTCTACCCCAAGGACAACACCCCGGGCTGCACCACTGAGGCGCAGCAGTTCCGGGATCGGCTGAACGAGCTGGCCGAATGCGGCGTTCAGGTGCTGGGTGTCAGCCGCGACAGTGTAAAATCGCACCAGAAATTCGCCGAGAAGCAGCAACTCAACTTTCCGTTGCTGGCGGACACGGAAGAGAAAGTGGTGAAAAGCTACGGCGTGCTCCGGGAAAAGATGATGTTTGGCAAGACGGCGCTGGGGGTCAGCCGGGAATCCTTTCTGATCGATGAGCACGGCATGATCGAGAAGCACTACGCCAAAGTGAAGCCGAAAGAGCATGTGGATGAAATTCTGGCGGATCTGGCAAGTGGAACCTGATCCGATCAGATGTCGTATCGAAGCGACAGGACAATAAGGTCCAGTCCGCGATTGTCGCTCCACAGGCTGGCGTTGGATGAGTGCTGGAGACGAAACATGGCGGAACCCTGGCTGGTAATTCTCCGGCCGATCCCCAAGTGGCTGGTGAACTGATAGAAGCCCCCCATGCCTTTTTCCGCGTAGTGGTTCATTACCGTGGGGTGGATGCCGATCTGGGTGAACCAGCGGGCGTTTGGCGCGGCACTGGAAAGCACCAGATCCGGCCCGACTGAGGCCATCAGGGAATCGTTGGCTTTGCTGGTATCATTGTTGGTGATAGTGCCCCCACTGAGCGTCAGGCGGGGTGTGGCAACAACAGAATCCATGGCTCTGACCGGCAAGAAAATCGGCATTGAATAGTCAACGAATCCCGCCGAATAGTCATTGGTCGCTCTGGGTATGGAATTCCCGAAATGCACACCGACGCGGTGACTCTCGGCTAGAGCATCGGTGCTCAGGAATGTGGCGATGATCAGTATTGAGCAAAGCGCTCTGAGTCGGGCCATAACTGGGTGACCGGGATGGGATCAGGGAAGAAGAGAATAAGCTACCGGTCCAGTAATGCCTAATGTCTGCAAGAACGGTGTGGTACTGATTCGCGGCGCCGTGAAAAACGTCACGGCTGCCGTGCGACGGAGTCTGCCTATTCGGTATCCCCAAACCTCGAGTGGGCAAAGGCCGGTGCCAGTGGCTCCATGTCCTCGATGAGTCCTTTCTGCAGTTCTTGCAGTGCCTGCTCCGGCGTATCCACATATTCGAACAGGGTCAGGTCCTTCTCACTGATCATGCCGTGCCTGACGAGGGCGGGAAAGTTGATGACTTCCTGCCAGTAGTTGCTGCCGTACAGGAAAACGCGGATGGGCCGCGAGAGCTTACGCGTCTGGGAGAGGGTGAGGATTTCGCACAACTCGTCCAGAGTGCCCAGGCCGCCGGGAAAGGCGATCATGGCCCGCGCCATGTGGGCAAACCAGAGTTTGCGCATGAAAAAATAGCGGAACTCCAGCTGCAGCCCGGGTGTGATGTATGCATTGGCTCTTTGCTCATGGGGCAGGCCGATGTTCAGGCCCACTGAGCGCCCACCGGCATCGGCAGCACCGCGGTTGGCTGCTTCCATGATGCCGCCTCCACCGCCGGAGCAGACCACGAACCGGTGCATGTCGCATGGCAGGGATTGGGACCACTGGGTCACGAGTCGCGCCAGCTCGCGCGCGTCCTGGTAGAAGTGCCCCATGGGACCATCTTCCTGCAGGCGGGCGGAGCCGAAAAAGACAATGGTGTCCTGAATGCCGCTGGTGCGGAAGGCGCTTAAGGGCTTGAGATACTCTGAGAGTATGCGGATGGGACGACCGTCCTCGCTTTCCAGAAAGTCGGTGTCACCGTATGCCAGATCCGAATCCCGTGTCATTGAGCGACTCCCCGGTGTCGTCATCAAGCCCCATCACGAAGACGCTGTTGCGTCCCTCGCGCTTGGCCTCATAGCAGGCATGGTCAGCGGCATCAAGAACCCGCTCCGGATCCGTATGGGCTCCTGTGAGCCGGGCGAGACCGATGCTGGCACTCAGGTGGAAGGTCTGATCCCGCCAGTGGAATGTGAAGCCAGACACCTTGCGCCGCAGCTGTTCTGCAATGCCCTGAGCGATATCCAGGGGACAATAATAGAGTATCAGCGCGAATTCGTCTCCGCCCAGGCGCGCGAGGACATCGCCGCCGCGCAACTGGGTCCGCAGAATGTCACACAGCTGAATGAGGCACTCATCACCGGCCGCGTGGCCGCAGGTGTCGTTGACGTCCTTGAAATAATCGAGATCCACGAAGCAGACGGCATGCAGGGCGTGTTCGCTGCGGGCGGTCTCCAGAAGCTGCCCGAGGCGACGCTTGAATTCGCGCCGGTTGATCAGACCGGTGAGTGCGTCGTGAGTGGCTTCGTAGGTCAGGGCCTCCACCCGATTCTGTTCTTCAGACAGATCTTCGAGTACCAGGATGTAATCACTCGGATGACTGCCTTGTTGCTCCACGGCACTGAAGGTATAGCGCAGCCAGAGTTCCCGGCCGTCCGAGTGGGTCCAGGGGCGGTCGAGTATGAGCTCCGGACAGCCGGTCTCAAGCTGCTGGCGGATACTTGCGAGGTTGCCGGTTCCGGATTGCGGATCGTGGCGTATGCTCATGATGGTGGCAAGCGGAGAGCCGATGAGCTTATCGGCGGGCTGGCCCAGGGTCTGACAGAGCCGACTGTTCACGGAGCGGATGTAGCCGTTGCGTGAAATGCGGCCCATGCCCACTCCGGCATGTTTCAGGGTTGCCCGCAGTTCGCGTTCGGAGTCGGCCATTCGCCGGGCCAGCCTCAGGAACAGGCGCATCGCAATGATGCCGGTCATCACAAGGGCCAGAGAAACCAGCACCAGCAATAATCGGCTGGCCCAGCGGTCCGCTTTGCCCAGTGCCAGAGAAAAGGCCATCTCCAGCTCCTGCAGTTCGGCATTAATAGTGTTGATTTCGTTGCGTAGTGATGTGACCCGTTCCGGTGACAGCGGCTCTGTGGCGAGAATTCCGCCGAGCTGCTCCAGCCGGTCCAGATAGGGATCGGTCTCGCGCCAGATTTCCACGGCATCCCGGATATGGCTGGTATCCGAGAAGAAACGGAACAGCCAGATTAATCTGTTGAGGTCATCGGGGTGGTTCTTGCCTTCGAGGAATCCCTGTCGGGCTCGCTCCAGATCGGGCGGTGAACTTTCAAGCGCCTTGCGAGCCTGGAGGTCACCCAATGGAATTGACAGTCCTTCCCTGGCCTGGCGCAGGTGAGATCCATCGCCGGTTTCGGCGTAGCGGTCGAGGTGATAGGTGGCCTGTTGGCGGCCTTTGGACCAGTAACTTTCCCCGGTCACATAGGCCCTGAGCCCGGACTTTACCTCCAGGACCGCATAATTTGCTGCCACAGCCAGCGTCAGCAGCAACAGTATGCTTCCCAGCCCGGCCATGGTTACCGGTTTCGAGAGACTGCGGGTCCCTGTGGCAAATGCCTTGTCTGACTGCCCCATCGCCTTGCTCCACCCAAGCGTCCCTGTTGGATTGCATCACCCACATAGAGCATATCCCCTTCCGGGGTCGCCACACCGTTACAGCGTGTGTCTTAAGGTTTGTGTTTTGTCTGAGGGGCTTGCGGGCTCAACCAGGCGCCGGCTCCTGGGCGTCAGCCCTGAAATCAGGGCATGGTGATCAAAAACGGTACTGAAGGCTGGCAGATCCCAGATCGATATCGGTGTCATCCATGGTGTAGCGCTCCCACTCCAGCCGCAGGTCGACATGGTCACTCAGTGTGAAGCGGGTGCCGAACCCATAGAAGGTGTCGTTTCCGCTATCACTGGAGCTGAATGGACCGAATGACTGTTCGCGGTCCCAGAATAACTGACCAACCTTTGCGTAGGGGGCGAAGAATTCGGTAACCGGAAGCGCCGCTGATGCGGAGAGGCTCCAGCCATCGGCTTCGTGGGAGGCGTTACCGTCCTCGACGGTGCCGAAGTCGATGTAGTCGCTCCGCAGAGAGAAGACGCGGTTGAATTCCGCACCCGCGAAGGCGCGCCAGGCGGTGCGTTCATCCGAAACGCGGTCTTCGGTTTCCGGGTGGTCGTCGTCCCGAAACCAGTAGTAGCCGAAACCGCCGCCGAGAAACCCCTGCACTTCGGGGTCATTGGGGCCGGACTGGGCGGATACGGAAAGCGGGAACAGTGTTATGCCAACAGCCGTGATCAGCAGGTGCGTAGGTTTCATGGTCAAACTCCTTGATTCACCCTTAGCGTGAAAGCTGGGTTATTCGTCCTCGGTCATATCTTCGTAGGTTTCCTCGGCATCATCCTGAGCCTCGTCCATGGTTTCGGACGTCTCCTCTGCGGTTTCATCAATGGACTCGCCTGCTTCCTCGGCAGGCCCCTGTGAGTCACAGGCAATCAGTCCCGCGCTGCCCATGATGCCGAGGAAAACAACGCCGGGCAGCCAACTGGGGATTCTCATGGTATGACCTCCTTATCAGGTGCATGACCAATGTATGTTTGATGCCATGCTATTGAGTGCAGGAGTGACTTTCAAAACAAAAAACGTTCATGGTCTGTCCATTTGATGCTCTGGTTTTAGTGGTTTTGCTGCTGAATCGAATTTTCACTGCGGAGATTTTCCGGGTCTGAGCTGGGTCTGTCCGCCTGGAGAGGGTAAAGCGGTTTCGCCCTTTCCTGTTATCAGAAATCTGAACTATGTTTCTGCAGGGCTTCGGAATCTGCCGGGTCCGTTTTCAGACACAGACAAGGAGAAGTTATGCAGGATTATCTGACGTTTCGAAGGATGGTCACGCCCGTATTCATCCAGGTCATTTTCTGGATTGGTGTTGCCTTCATCGTTATCGGCGCGCTGGCGACGATGACGGAAACCTTCCTGGGTGGAATCGGTATGCTGCTGGGCGGGTTGCTTGGCTGGCGGGTCTGGTGCGAGCTGGTGCTCATCATGTTCAAGATCTATGAGCGCTTGTGTGAAATGAGCGATCGCACCAGCTCCAGCTAGAGTCTGTGCGCGCTTTGAATCGGGAGTCGGGAGGCTGTTCCTGAGGTGGGGTTGCTTCCTGATTCCAGTCAGCATCAGGGTTTGCCATGTTATCCAGATTTAATCCATCCACACTGATCGGCGTCTTCGCCGGTCTGATCATGCTGGCGCTTATCCTCGTCTTTGCTGCCGAGGAACCCATCGCCTTCATCAATCTTCCGGGCTTGGCCATTGTTATCGGTGGCACCCTGGCGGCCACCTTCATCAGTTATCCTCTGCGCGAGGTGCTGCGGGTTACACGGCTGGTCGGCATTGTTTTCCGCAATGAACGGATGTATTCCCGGGATGACATTGATGAGCTGGTGCGTATAGCGCGGCTCTGGTCACGGGGCAATATCCGCGATGTTGAGGCGGAGCTTGAGAACGCCCGCAATCCCTTTCTGCGTACCGGTGTTCAGCTGGTGATTGATGGCAGCTCCCAGAACGAGATTGTGGATCTGCTGCAGTGGCGTATTGCCCGGCTCAAGGCCCGGGAACATGCGGAGGCGCAGGTGTTTCGCACCATGGCGTCCTTTGCCCCGGCGTTTGGAATGATTGGCACTCTGGTCGGCCTGATCAACATGATGTTCCTGCTGGGTGACGGGGACCTGATCGACATTGGGCGGCAGATGGGCGTGGCACTGCTGACCACCTTCTACGGTATCCTGATGGCTAATCTTGTGTTCAAGCCCATTGCGGTGAAGCTGGAGCGTCGGACTGAGGAGCGGGTGACGCTCATGAACATGGTGTTGGAAGGCATCACCCTGATGGCGGAACGCCGCAATCCGGTACTGATCCGGGAAACGCTGAAATCCTTTATGGCACACTATCCGGATGAGCTGCGGGAGCAGAATGTGGCGCCTGCGCAGGGGAGCGAACCGTGACGGAAGAGGCCCCGCAGCGCCCCCGCCGCCGCACCCCCGGCGTGGAACCGCCGCAGAATTCGGAAGAGGCGGATGGTTGGCTGGTCACCTACCTCGATGTGATCACCCTGGTGTTGGTGTTTTTCGTGGTGTTGCTGACTTTCGCTGATTTTACGGAGTCTGAGCTGGATGCCGAGGACCCCACTCCGGACAGCCCGGCGGAGGTGGTGGAATCGGTTCCTGAACCCGATCCGGAGCCAGAGCCAGAGCCAGAGCCGCCCGATGCCTTGGCCGAGGCTCTTCGTCTCTACGATCCAGTCACCGGCGTTGAGGTGGTTTCCAGGGAGCAGAGCATCACCCTGAACATTGGTGAGCAGATGCTTTTTGAGTCCGGCGAGGCCCGTCTGATGGAAGAAGGACAATCGGTGCTGGCGGATATTGCGGTGACTCTGGGAGAGTTCGACCATCCCATTTCCGTGGAGGGCCATACCGATAATATGCCCATTGCGACCCTGACTTTCCCTTCGAACTGGGAGCTTTCGGCGGCACGCGCCGCGTCAGTGCTCAGGCACCTTGCCAGTGAGGGAGTGTCGCGGGATCGGATGCGCGCGGTAGGCTACGCTGATACCCGCCCCGTCGCGGATAACGCTACCGGGGAGGGGCGTGCGCGCAACCGTAGGGTTGAGCTGGTCATCCATTTGGATGGAGAGCCGGAACGTTCCTGATGACAGGGCGTCCGGCCGTATGCTTCACAGTGAGGGATAACCCAGCAGATCGTGCAGAACCAGGTCGGCACCCAGTCCGTATTCGCCAAAATCAATGCCCCCATCCAGATCCCTCAGAGCGCCGGCACGGTGGGTGCGCAACAGACTATGGACCCAGTCGGGGCTTCTTGTCCGATCCTCATCTTCTTTCAGCGCCTCAACCAGATCGTCCGCACGCTGTGAGTCCAGCCAGTAGACCCTGGGGCACGGCTGGGGTGAGTAGAGGCGGTACATGGCCGGTCCGATCACACCATGGGCGCAGGCTTCAGTGACTTCAACGCCCATGCCTTCGAGCAGGCAGCGGGCACTGGCAGTCAGACGGGTTTTCAGAACCAGCAGATCGAGACCCGGGGACAGAACGCCATTGAGCATGGGATGGGGTATGGACGATGGGATTGTGTTGGTCTGCATAACAGGCTTCTCCAATTCATTTGAAAACAGGGAGAAGCCAACGCGAAACAGTATTGTGGCAGGCGGCTGCAGTAACGGATTACCGTTGCATTCCGACCTTTCACCCTTGACGCGAAGGCTCCAGTCTCTTTCCTGCAGAGGTAATCGGGCTTGGTGGTTCAGACCACCTTACCGTTGCGCGACAGCCCCGGATTCTCACCGGTGTTCCCCTCACTACAGGAGCCTTCACGGTAAGGCAGGGGAGGAGCTGGCGCAATAGGGTTGAGAAAATTTCAGACGACAGGGGTCGGAATTCACTGCTAGCTTGTCAGGCGTATTATAAAAAACAGAAGGAGAGAGGCATGACACTGCATATTGATCTGGCCCCGGTGATTTCACTGGCTGCGGGCGTGGGCATTCTCATTTTTCCCAAGCTGCTGAACTACATCGTGGCCGGCTACCTCATCGTGCTGGGCGTTCTGGGGCTGATGGGCCACGGGTTCTGAGCGAAACCAGCCACGGCCATCGCATGCCCGGCCCGGCTCAGACTGTGTCGGTCGTGCGATTGTAGCGTGAGGCCACAGTCGCACCTGCCACGACCAGCATTGCAGCGACTGGGAGTCGCCAGTCCGGTGCTGCGACGCCCGCCAGCACCAGAAAAAGCGCCGCCAGAACCGGCACGCCGTAGGCCAGGCTGCCAATCAGTCCTGTGGGACCACTGCGCAGTGCCAGATCCCAGGCCACCATGGCCAGTCCGTAAGGCCCAAGTCCCAGTGCCATGCCAGCCAATATAGCCATCGCTGAGGGGGCTGCGGCAGGCAAGCCGGAGAGGCTGCCCGCACCTGCGGCACCAGCACTGGCCAGCAGAAAAAGCCCCGGCATGATGGGCGCCACAGCCACGGGTGCGGCCTGACAGATCCAGGAGTAGATGGCCCAGCAGCACCCTGCCAGCAGTGCCAGGCCATAACCGGCCATATGCCCGGAAAAGCCGTTCTCCAGCGCTTCCGGTGCCAGCAGTAATGCCGCACCGGAAAAGGCAATGATGGCGCCACTGAGCACGGACATGGCAATGCGGCCATGGAGCAGCCATTGGCTGATCAGGATGAACAGCACCGGCCAGGTATAGGTGATCAGTGCGGCTTCAGCCGTCGGCGCCATGCCCAGTCCTGCCAGATAGGCGCCCACCGCGCCCAGCACCAGAAGCGGTACCAGCAGATAGATGACGGGCTTCCATTTCCAGGGCACGGGCTGGCGTGATTTGCGGTTACGCAGGCTCAGGGGGAGTGCTGCTGCGGCGCCCGTCAGCAGAGCGATGGAGGTAAGCTGGAACGGTGGAACCGCACTGGCAAGATCCACCAGCAGTGGCGCACTGGCCCACAGGGTGACTGCGAAAAGGGCAGCCAGTACGCTTATGCTCAGAGGGCTTGTCAGCGAATGCTTCACCATTGCCACTGTCGTAACTCCTTGGTGTTGATTGATGTTGCCGGACCACAGGCGTAGGTTATTCGTTACAGAAACATCACAAAATCAATGGTTATTGATAGTTAGTATCAGGAGTCGTGATGTATGAGAAACCGCGTACTCGATCTCAACCTGTTGCAGACGCTGGTGACCATTGCTGACACCGGAACCGTGACGGCTGCGGCGGAACGATTGGCGTATACGCAGTCCACGGTGAGCATGCAGCTGCACCGGCTGGAGGCGATGCTGGAGGTGTCACTGCATGAGCGGGAAGGACGCCGGATCCGCTTCACACCAGAGGGAGAGCGGCTGCTGGGATACGCCAGGCAGATGCTGGCACTGAACAATGAAGCGCTTGATGACATGCGCCACCGTCATGTCTCCGGCCAGCTCAATCTGGGCATACCGGAGGACTATGCGTTTCTGCTTACCCAGGTGCTGTCGCACTTCCACCGCATGTACCCGGCCATACAGCTGCAGGTGATCTGTGGCTCCAGTGTGGAGCTGGTTCGTCAGGTTCAGGACGGCGCGCTGGATCTGGCGTTGGTTACCCGTCAGAGCCGCTCCCCGGGGGGCGAGGTGATTCGAAGGGAGCCGCTGGTCTGGGCGGTGGGTGTCGATCACCAGCCGTCTCTGGCTGACCCGGTGCCGTTGGCGCTCTATACGCCGGGCGCCGACGTGTTCCGGGATGTGGCCGAGCAGGCACTCCGCGCGGCAGGGCGTCAGTGGCGTCTGGCCTATTCCAGCCAGTCCATGACGGGGCTGATGCCGGTTGTGGTGGCGGGGCTGGCGGTGGTGCTGGTGACCCGGGACATGCTCACGCCGCAGCTTCGGGCACTGGATGAGCGCAGCGGCATGCCCTCACTGCCGTCGGTGGAGATTGCCCTGCACCGGCCCACAGGCCGACCATCGGAACCCGCCCGGCAGCTGGCGGACCTGATTCGGGATCAGCTCCGGGATAACGTCCAGTGACCGCTTTTCCGCGACATGTGCCCGGCCGACCGTTATGCTGATGCGAAACCGGCCGATACAGACACCAGCAGGGGTGGCATGATGAAACTGCTCTCTCCACCGGAGGAGCCCACCACCGTGCGTGATTTCCAACGCCTGAAAGGCATATGGCGCTCAATTGGCTATGGCAAGTTGCTCGTTATTGAAGCCTCTGGGTATGTCTTCCATGAAGAAACCGCCGTCAGTTGCCTGGCGATCTATGAAGGCAGCCTCAGAGAGCTTGCCGAGCGTTATGTGGACCTTGAAGTGGCCCCCGGTGGTCAGGCGTTCAGTGCCCGGCGGGCCACAGGGGTGACCCGGGTCCGGTTCCGCCGGCTTAAGGCGTTACCTGCAACGGTTGAGGCTTCCCGGAACGGCAATCCTGAAGACCCTGAATACAATTTCGAGATCTTCTGGCATACCTTTGCCCAGCAGTACGCCTTCTTTGACCTTAAGGGAGTGAACTGGTCGGCACTGTATCAGCGCTATCGTCACCACATTGGCCCGGAAACCGAGCCGGACGCACTGTTTTCCGTCTTATGTTCCATGCTTAAGCCCCTGCGCGATGGTCATGTCCGCCTCCACTCAGACCAACGCCATTACAGCTCAAGGGGCCACTCGCACCTATACCAGCGGCTGTATCGGGAGCTGGACAATGCCGGTGATCACCGGGATGTGTCGACCTATCTGTCGGAGCTGCTGAGCTCGCAGCGTGCCCGGGTGCACGAGGACTATCTGGAGGAATCCCCAGGTCACGCAGGTCACCGCCTCCTGACCTGGGGGCGGTTGGGTGAGCGGATCGGGTACCTGGATATCCGCGCCATGGCGGGGCAATCCGGGCACATTGGCGATCCTGAGGCAGATCTGGCGGTGATTGACCACTGTATGCCGCGGCTACTGGCGGAACTCGGAACCTTGCCCTGGCTGGTGGTGGACCTGCGCAGTAATGGTGGGGGTTATGATGCTGTGGCGCTGCGTCTGGCCGGTTTTCTGACTGATCGACGGCGGCTGGCCTTCACCAAGTCCGCACGCCGTGGCGAAGGCTTTACAGGAAAACAGCCCGTTTACCTGGACCCGGCAACCACCCAGCGCTATCAGGGCCGGCTTATTGTGCTGACCAGCGAGCTGACCGCCAGTGCCGCCGAGATCTTCGTCCTGGCACTGATGCAGCATCCCAGACTGATCCGTCTGGGGGAGTCTACCCACGGCATTCTTTCCGATACGCTGGAGCGTCACCTGCCCAATGGCTGGCACATGACGCTCTCCAATGAGATCTATCGAGCCCACGACGGCACTCTGTTTGAGGATCAGGGCATCCCGCCCACGGAAAGCATCGAGTTTCTGGGCTGGTCTGACCGTGAGAACGGCCGCGATACCATACTGGATCGGGCGATCACGCTGGCCTCGTAAGCAGGGTCCTTGCAGTTTATCCTGACGCCTGCCAGTGCTCTTGCGGATGGGGCGCAACTGCCATTACCGATGATGACGAGGAACCGATGCGACGATCTGGATGTTTTGCTTTCTGCGCTTTGTTACTTCCCCTGGCCTCGGGGGCTGTTCCAGCTCAAAGCGAGGATGTACGTGGTGAATCCACGTTGGCCCAGAGCACCATTGAGCGTGACGAGGAGCTCATTCGCTATTCCGGCACCTTCATGCCCCACCGTCGCAATTATCTGCTGCTGATGAGTCAGGCCAGCAGCATCTCTCAGCAGCCGAGTTCACCCGCTTTTGATGATGAACCCTTTGGCGCGGAGATGCAGGATGAGGAGATCAAATTCCAGCTCAGTTTCAAGCTGCCGCTGCTGACCGGGATCTTTGACGACAGGACACGGCTTTGGTTCGCCTACACCCAGCAGTCACACTGGCAGGCCTATAACTGGGACGAATCTTCCCCTTTCCGGGAGACCAACTTTGAACCGGAGTTCTTTCTGAGTCATAACCTCGACTGGGAGATGGGGCCAGGCAGACTGGATCTGGTCACGCTGCACCTGAACCATCAGTCCAATGGCCGGGAGGACCCCTTTTCACGCAGCTGGAATCGCATCAAGGGAAGTGTGACCTACAGCAGCAATCGATGGGCTTTCATTCTCATGCCCTGGTATCGCATATCGGAAAGCGAAAGCGGTGATGACAACCCGGACATTGACGAGTACCTCGGTCATGGCGAGCTGAACGTCCTCTATAACCCCGACGGACGTTATACGCTGGGTGCCAGGGTGTTTAACAACCTCAGAAGCTCGGATAACCGAACCAGTGTGGAGCTGAGCTGGTCCTTCCCCCTGGCACGGTCCTTCAAGGCGTATTTCCAGTATTACAACGGTTACGGCGAGACGCTGATTGACTACAACAACCGCATTCAGCGCTTCGGTATTGGAGTATCACTGAACGACTGGCTGTGAGCAGGCCTGTCTGGGCTATGCCGGCAGCGTCATCTGGTGCCGGTCACAGCGGTCGTCACGGCCACTGCGAAACTCCCCCGGGGCAATGATCCGCGTCAGCGGCGTATTACAGGGCTGGCCATTGTCTGCGCCGTGCTGACAGCGCGGAGAGTCGTAGTGCGCCAGCCATTGCCGATACTGGGTCTCGCTCACACCACAGCGCTCCGCCGCGTAGCGCTCCGGAGACTGGAAATAACGGGTGATCTCTGCGTACGGCAGGGTCATATGCCCCGCCCCGGGACTGTAAGCCACCACGAACAGATCCCCGTCGCGCACTTTCGCCAGCAGGCTGTCCTCGGTTGGCTCCAGGCGGCAGAGCTCGTCCCGCTCACGGGTCATTTCCTCCAGCGCCGTTTCCGTCTTCTCCAGCGTCTGTTCAAGGCGCTCGATCTGCTCCTGCAGCAACACATTTTCGGCCTGCAGGGAGTCCTTGTTGGCGCTGTGGTTCATGGTCTCCGTGAGCTGCTCCTGCAGCACCTGTTGCTCTTCCTCGCTGCGCGTGAGCTTGTGCTTGAGCTGCTCGGTGAGCATTTGATGATGCTCAGCCTGCTGGGCTTTCTCCTGGACCTCCAGGCGCAGTTCCTGCATTTCCAGGCGGTGCTCATGTCGCAGCAGCTTGAGTTGCTCATGGTACTGGTCTTTGACGGTGCGCAATCTCAGACGCTGGGCACGCAGCAGGTTGGCCATTTTTTGCCGGTGCTGCTTCTCCCCCATGGTCGTTGCCCGCTCGGAAAGAACCGGCAGCTCTTCCTCCTGGGCCGGGGAGCTGGCCGGCGTAGTCCGGGGTTTGGGGGCGGCTGCCGGCTCAGGGGCCGGTGAAGGAGCTGTCCTGGCCTTCTCGCGGGGGAATCGCAGGGTGTTGGCCGCGGCCGTCTCGCGGATGGTCTGGAGGTCGTTTTGCCCGGGATCCCACAGCAGGTTTTTCACCTTCTGGCGCGGTGTCTGGCTTTGACAGACCAGCCGGATGGGGCCCTCCCCCAGATCCGGCCCCTGATCTCCTTCCATGGCCAGGGCCTCCACGGGCAGATTCCAGCTGCTGTCGGCACGGCCCGTGTCACCGAAATACAGGCGAAAGAACACCAGTGAGCGAATGGACAGAGTCTTGTCCATCAACACCAGAACGGATTTGACGTTCTGATTTGCCAGATCCGACAGGCCGAGATAACCATCCAGCAGGGACTCGAACTCCGAAAGCCGCATCTGGCGCGCTACACGGCCCTTGTCCATGAAATAAATGGCGGTATGAAATGCGCTTAAATCTACTGACTGCATAACCGTTCCGTAACCCCTTCCACGGCATCTCTATCCTCTCAGTTTAACAGTCTATGACATGATGCCCGTGAATGTTGTGTCACTTCGTCACTGGCCGGGATCCTGGGCGATGAGCGCGGCTGTGGTCTGCCGAAACGCAGCAGCCGTGCTCAGCGACTCGGCGTTGGCGTTTCACTGAATGAATGGCTGTGAGTGCAGGACTCACAGCATGACTTCGCTGAAGGGCTCAGGCACCTCCGCTGACCAGCCCAGTTCTTCCTCAAGATGTTTGCGCAGGGCATCCGCCGCTCTCGGTTCACCGTGAGTGATGAAGGTGTTCCGTGGTTTGATGCTCGAATGCTGCAGCCAGGTGACAAGGTCCTGATAATCACCGTGGGCGGACAGCGAATCCAGGTTGTGGATTTCAGCCCGGACCGGGTAGTAGGCTCCGTGGATCTTGATTTTTTCAACCCCGTTGACCATGGCATCACCCCGTGTGCCGGGCGCCTGGAAACCGGCAAAAATGACGCTGTTGCGCTGGTCGGTGACCAGGGTCTTGAGGTGATGAAGCACACGACCGCCACTGGCCATGCCGCTGGCCGATATGATGATGGCGGGTTTGCGTCGTGCGGTCAGCTCAATGGACTCCTCCACCGAGCGCACGAATCGGGTGCCCTCATCAATGGTCTGGCACTGCTCCGGAGTGAGGCGGTGTTCGTGATGGTTGCGGTGGAAAATTTCGGTGGCTGAGATGGCCATGGGGCTGTTGAGAAACACTGGCACATTGGGGACGTGCCCGCGTTTCTGCAGTTCGTGGATGAGATGGAGCAGAAGCTGGGCGCGTCCCACCGCAAAGGCCGGGAAGAGCGCTATTCCACCTCGGGCAAGGGTCGGATTGATGGCCTGGGTCAGGCTTTCCATGGGGTCTTCATCACTGTGCAGGCGGTCGCCGTAGGTGGACTCCAGTACCAGATAGTCCGCTGGCCCCAATGGCTTCGGTGGGTGCATGATGGGATCGCACTGACGACCCACGTCGCCACTGAAGGTGATGCTGGTTTCCTTATGCGTCAGGTGGACTGAGGCAGAGCCAAGGATGTGACCGGCTGGCGAAAACGTGGCTTGCATCTCGTCCGTTGGATGAAATGTTTTCGCAAACTGGCGGGTTTCAAAGAACTCAAGTGCGCGCCGGGCATCGTCAACCGTGAACAGCGGCTCGGCTTTCTCATGACGCGAGTACTTTTTCCGGTTGGCGTAGCGCGCGTCCTCTTCCTGCAGGTGGCCGGCGTCTGGCAGCAGAATGCGGCACAGCTCCAGCGTGGCCGGGGTGCAGTGGATGCGCCCCTTGAAGCCGTTTTTCACCAGAACGGGGAGGTAGCCGCTGTGGTCGATGTGGGCATGGGTCAGGATGACCGCATCGATGGTGGCTGGATCAACCGGGAAGGCATTCCAGTTGCGACGGCGCAGATTCTTCACACCCTGGTAGAGGCCGCAGTCAACCAGAACCCGGCTCCGGTTGGTTTCCAGAAGATGCCGTGAGCCCGTGACTGTATCAACACCACCAAGAAAACGAATCTTCAAGGGCTGCTCCTTTGCCTGCTTTGACCAAAAGGGCGACTATACGACGATGCCGGTGATTCTGGATACCCGTGGCGGTCTCGGATCGTTATGATGGCCAGTGGAACCGGATACAGAGCCAACAGGGAAAGGGGTCCTGATGCAGAATCGTCCAGGATGGGTGTTTTACATTTCGCTGGGGTTGCTGGCTGCCTTCGTGGGCACGGGCGTTTTTCTGCCCGAGCAGCTGGCGTTCTGGGGTGATGAGGCGCTGGCGTTCACCACCGATCATTTCGGTTGGCTCTATCTTTTTGTGACCACGGGCTTTCTGATTTTCTGTCTCGGGGTGGGGCTGAGTCGCTATGGTCACATCCGCCTGGGTGCCGATGGTGAGATGCCGGAGTTCTCCTACCCGGCCTGGCTGGGGATGATCTTCTCGGCCGGCATGGGGGTCGGTCTGGTGTTCTGGGGAGTGGCTGAGCCCATGAGCCACTACATGAGTCCACCGCTGGGTTACGCCGAAGCGGAAACCCCTCAGGCGGCCAGCCTTGCCATGCGTTACTCGCTGTTCCATTGGGGGTTTCACCAGTGGGCCAACTTCGCGGTGGTGGGGCTGGCCATTGCCTATGTCCGTTTCCGCCAGCAGCGTGCCGGGCTGATCAGTGAGGCCTTCCGCTCCACCATGGGGGACCGGGTGGATGGCGCGGCCGGCCATGGCATCAATGTGCTGGCGGTACTTTCCACTGTCTTCGGAGTGGCCACAACTCTGGGACTGGGCGTCATCCAGATCAACAGTGGTCTGGTGTCAGTGGCGGACATCGGCTTTGGTACCACCCAGCAGCTGGCTATCCTCGGAGGCATTTCCGTGGTCTTTCTGCTCTGTGCCCTGGCCCCGCTGGAGAGCGGTGTGCGCTACGTCAGTGATGCCAACATGATGCTGGCGGCTGTGCTGCTCTGCTTTGTTTTCTTTTTTGGGCCTACCGATTTCATCACTGCGGCCATGACCAACGCCATCGGGGATTACTTTGCCAACATGATGGGCATGAGTCTGGTCATGACCCCCTATACGGGCGACGATTGGGTTGAGCGCTGGACCATTTTCTACTGGGCCTGGGGGCTGTCCTGGGCGCCCTTCGTGGGCAGTTTCATTGCCCGGATCTCCCGGGGGCGGACCATCCGTGAATTTGTCATCGGGGTTATTGGTACGCCCGTGCTGCTGAGTATTCTCTGGTTCTCCACTTTCGGTGGCTCGGCGCTTTATTTTGAGCTGTTTGAGGGCGCCGCCATTGGTGAGGCGGTCCAGCGTGAGATGAGCTCCGCGCTCTTCGCCACGGTGGATATGCTGCCGGGCGCGGGTGTCGTCGGGGTGCTCATGCTGGTTCTGATCACTTTGTTCGTGATCACCTCTGCCAACTCCGCGACCTTTGTTCTGGGCATGTTCACCAGTAAAGGCGTACTTACGCCGGCGCGCTGGTACCGCCTGACCTGGGGTGTGGTGCAGGTGATGGTGGCCGGTGTACTGCTGCTCAGTGGTGGGCTGGCGGCACTTCAGACCATTTCCATCCTGGCGGCTTTCCCGTTCATGATCCTGATGGTGTTCATGGCCATCGCACTGCTCAAATCCCTGCGCAATGAACAACGCCAGAAGGAGCTGCATGCGGCCATCATGGAAGAGCGGATGCAGCGCATGCTCAGCGATTACGAAGCCCGACAGGAGTGGGACAATGAGCCGAATCGGGAATGAGGGTCTGCACCGAGTGGGGGTCTACGGCACACTCAAACGTGGTTGCAGTAATCATCGACTGCTGGCCCGCTCACGCTTTCTGGGCACCGATCGACTGCGCCAGATCGTGCTGTACGATCTGGGGTCTTTCCCGGGGGCCCGCAAAGCACGATCCGGCGGGGTTCTGGTCGAGGTCTATGAGGTGGATGACCGGACCATGGCCCGGCTGGACGAACTGGAAGGTTACAACGCTTCGGCGCCAGAGCGCGGCGAGTACACCAGAGAGTGCATGGTGACACGCTATGGTGAAGTCTGGGTCTACCTCTACAACGGCCTGGTGCGCGGCCATCGGCGCATCGCGCAGGGAAGCTGGTGAGTCAGAGTCCGAGCTGTTTTCTGATGGACTCGATATTGCTCTGTGGCCAGATTGGGCCAGGGTCCAGGTTGCCCCAGATCGGCTCCGGCCAGCAGGGGTCGCCCTGGTAGCGCCCCACGACATGAATATGCAGTTGCGGCACGCGATTGCCAATGGCCGCGACGTTGACCCGCTCACTGGCGTGGTGCCTTTTTATAAAACGAGCCACTGTGTCCATTACGGTATCCAATTGGGTTCGCTCCGGGCTGGTCATTTCATGCAGCTCGCCGGCGCTTGTTTCTGGCACCAGAATGTACCAGGGCAAAGCTGCGTTGCGGTGCAGCAGAATGTGGGACCCTTTGAGTCTGCCCAATTCATGGCAGTCTGCTGCCAGTTGCGGGTGAAGGCTGAAGGTGGTCACGGCAGGTTACCCAATCTGTGCGATGTATAGCGAGCGGCTATCAGTGATGTGAGGCCAGTCAATTGGCCTGGAGATCTGAAATGCGCAACTATTGATTATATGCTTAACTGTCACTGTCGACAGAACATATCATAGAGGCTCTGGAGCATGTGCAGTACACGGCTATCCGCAATGCGGTAATAGATCTGCTTGCCGGAACGGCGGGTGGCGACCAGCTCTTCCCGTCGAAGGACGCCGAGTTGCTGAGAGAGAGTCGGCTGTTCGATGCCGGTGGCCTTTTCAAGATCGCCCACACAGAGCTCCCCCTGGCTGAGCTGGCACAGCAGCAGCAGGCGGTCCGGGTTGGAGAGCGAGCGCAGAAACTGTGAAGCGTCGCCACAGGCCTCGTGCATCGCATCCAGGTTCATTGCTTCTGATAGCACCATAAATCACCAGATTGAGTAACTTCTATCACTGGCATTATATTTGTCTCAAAAGCAAATGGCGACTACCACTAAGGGGGTATTTGATATTTGTCAGGGACAGAATGCAATCAGGTGAGTTAAGGCGGGTATTACCTTGGGGATAGAGCCTGCAGGGATCGATTCGGGTAAAGTGTAACGAGTGCCTGCGGTAAGGTCAGGGATCTGATCAGGCCTCGGTTTGACTAAACCTTTATGGCAAAAATAAAGTGAGTGGTATGTCGGCTGAAAGGCCCGGCGGCCCTTGACGGATTCAAGGAGGGAGCATGACTTCCTGTGAGGCGATCAGATTTGTAGGAAACCGAGAACACCGGCTGACGGATACCCCGGTCTGTCCGCGTCTTGAGTCGTGCGTCATACACTGCCACCGTTTTCTTACCAATCTGGATAACGAAGACATGGCGTCGCTGTGCCGTGCCAGTAAACCCATCCGGCTTGATCCTCAGCAGATGCTTTTCCGGGAAAACGAAAAAGCGTCGCGTTTTTTCGTGGTGCTTTCCGGAAGAATGAAGCTGGTCAGGGTGAATGGTCAGGGCCGTGAGTGCATTCTGGGCAGTGCCGGCGAGGGCGATGTGCTGGGCGAAGTCGCCGCCTGCGCGCCCGAGGGTACTTACCCCTATGACGCTCAATGCCTGGAGCAGGCCGAGGTGCAGGCATTCAGTGCCCGGGCGCTCAAGGAGTTGATCAGCACGCGCTCGGACTACGCCTTCGATACGCTTGGGTATATGTCCGAGGCCGTACGCAGCAACGTCAACGATGTCGAGATCCTCAGTCGCCCCAGCGCCCAGGACCGTCTGGTGCGCTTCATCCTGCAGCAATTGCCGGAGACTGCGGGCGCGAGCGTGGAAGAGCTGGAGCTGCCTCTGCCCAAGGGCCTGATTGCTTCGCGTCTGGCGATGCAGCCGGAAACTCTGTCGCGGCTGCTGACCGATCTGCGCCGCAAAGGCATTCTGGAAGTGGATCGACGGCGGGTCAGGATCTATGACCGCGGGGCTCTGGAGGCCTTGTCCCTGTGACAGGGCGCCAGTGGTTTCAGCCGCCAGTCATGTTCATGAATCGCACCACCTGAACGTCACCGTCGGTCGTGAAGTGGTGCTCCCTCGGCTTAAGATCCATGGCTGCAATGATGGCTTCCCGAATGGGGTCATCATCCGTGGGGTGGCGACGCAGCAGCCCCCTGAGGTCCTTCGAATGCTCGTTCCCCAGACACAGCAGCAGACGTCCTTCCACCGTCATTCTCACCCGGTTGCAGTCGCCGCAGAAGTTGTGGGTGTGGGGTGAGATGAACCCGATGCGGGTAGTGCTGTCCGGCATCCGGAAATAGCGCGATGGGCCGCCAGTGTCGTCAGTACTGGGAATGAGGCGGTGCCGGGCTTCGATGATACTGCGAACTTCATCACTTGAGCAGAAGGTCTCGTCCCGGCTGTGATCGGAAATGTCCCCGAGCGGCATCTCCTCAATGAAGCTGATGTCCACGCCCTTGTCCCGGGCAAAGTGCACCAGATCCATCACCTCTTCCTCATTGCGTCCCTTCATGATGACGCTGTTGAGTTTGATGCCCTCAAATCCTGCCTCAATGGCCGCATCGATACCATCAAGGACCTGTTGCAGCCTGCCGGTGCGGGTAATGCGCCGGAACTTTTCCGGGTCCAGCGAGTCCAGGCTGATGTTCAGCCGCTTCATGCCGGCGGTCTTCAGGTCCTGTGCGTAGCGCGGCAGCTGACTGCCATTGGTGGTCATGGCGAAATCATTGAGTTCCAGATTGCCGATGTCACGCACCAGGCTGAGAATGTCCTTGCGCACCAGCGGTTCGCCCCCGGTCAGGCGGATTTTCTCTACGCCCAGTTCGCTGAAGATGCGTGCAATGCGTGCGATCTCCTCCAGGGTCATGACCTGTTCCCGGGGCAGGAACTCCATCTCCTCACTCATGCAGTAGACGCAGCGGAAATCGCAGCGGTCCGTCACAGACAGCCGCACGTAGGTCACGGTGCGTCCGAATTGGTCAACCAGTGCCGGTTTGTCGGTCTTGTCACTCATCAAGGGTCTCCGCCGGGTTGGTCAGTGCTTCCTGCATTCTAGGCTGATTAAGGGGTGCTGCCGATACCCCTGTGGGAGTAAAGACGCGAATGACACCACGAATAGCCGATTGGAAGCTCATTTTCAAGAGTTGTATTGTGTTGTTTCCGATCTCAGTGGCTATCCCGGTTTACCATCCACCCGGGGACGCATCAGCATGCCGGTATAACGCAGGACAAAGAGCGCGAAGGCCAGCGCCCACAGAAACCCACTCAGGCTCACCCCGGTCTGCCAGGGTATCCAGCCCGCGCCGCTGGCGATGCGCAACAGCGCACTGAGGTGAATCATCACAAAGGCGCTGGCCATCCCGGAGGGCAGCGTGAGGGTGCGCCCGGTATGCC
>LKMJ01001478.1_pt1 | contig 20751 bp, 17 predicted proteins | sample 643391 | NCBI WGS metagenome assembly LKMJ01 (sample SAMN04112250, study PRJNA286221) | soda lake metagenome | biome: soda lake; feature: Kulunda Steppe; material: water; isolation source: sample PL-Br10 brine of Picturesque Lake | place: Russia: Kulunda steppe | collected 2010-07
AGTGCGACGTTAGTGGTTGATGGAGAACCGATCGGGCCGTTTGCAGTGGACCCTCGCGCGGTTAGGGTCTCCCCTGGCACGACGGTCAAATGGACTTGGGGAACGGCGGGACCCCAACACACTCTCACGTCCTTTTTCGACCCACCACATGAGGGTCCTGAGGATGGGGACGATGATGCGTTTGCCATTCCACCCGCCGAAGCACCGTTCGAATACGAGTTCGAGGACGTAGGCAACTATCTGTATTACTGCAATCCTCACGGAACACCCTACGAAGCTACGGCTGGCCCTGAGGGAGAGTTTACCGGAACAAATCTGTTAGGCCACCGTGGAGTGGTCAAAGTAACCGGGAAGGGTAACGAGCGCTGACTACTGCGATATTCTCGCTTTTTGCTTGCATGCTTGCTGCATTCACCCTCTACATCTTGCACGCGATCGGTGGCAATGTCACTAACCAAATAACTGTTTCACAGTTTCATCCGTTCGGTGCGTTCGACGGGGTCAGCGTCGTTCCAGTCCATGAGTTTCGGTTCCGCTTCGAGGACGAGATACGTCGTTTCCTCGCCCACCCACGAACCGCTGTTCGCTACGGACTCATCAGCGCTGATCGCGGCGTGGTGCGTATGACCCGTGCAGATCACGTCGACGTCCGGCTTTTCTCGGAGGTAACGCCGTGTATCGCGGTACTGCTCGCGTGCGTTACACCCGGTCTGACAGACGTCCATCTCTGCGACCCGATCCTCGAATTTTCCGCGGACGATCCGGTCGCGGTAGAGTTTGAACGCGGTTTTGAGTGCGGACAGATACGAGCTCGCCTCGGTGTACATCGCCCACTTCTGTGAGAAAGTCGCCCCGATGACGTCGTTGCTCACTAACGCGAGTTTATCGAAGTACCACGGATCCTGGAGGGGATCGAACTGATGGCCGTGCAGGAACGCATACGATGTCGTCCCGTAATCGAGGGTCAACTCGCGATAGTAATCCGTCTCGTAGAACTGACGCCGACCCGCATCGACATCCTTCCGAGCGTACCAATCGTGGTTGCCCAGCACGTAATGGACATCGATGCCAGCCTCGCGACACTCTTGGAGGGTTGCGAAGACGTCGAAGTCGTCCCGCGTGACCGACCGCATGTCCCGCCGCCACAGATCCTCGATATCCCCGTTGAGGACGAGATCCGTCGGTCGAAGCTCGTCCCGCACGTGGGATAGAAACTCCGTGAACGCTTCCCGGTTGGCGGACGCCGAACTCAAGTCCTCGGTTCCCAGGTGGGCATCGGAAACGACAACGATCATTTGTGCGATCGGTGTTCTCTACGCCGGCCTGGAAGAAAAATACCGATCCCTGTATCTCGCGTTGGCTCGCCCACTGCTTACCCGACAGAGGTGTCGGCGAAGTATACGAACGATCGAGTTCGGTATGTGGAGTTATATTTCGACCGGAGACGACCGATCGCGGGGTGTCATACCAGCCCAATATTTATATCGCTCGACGTCGCGTTTTATAAAGACCCATGGGACGACTAGACGGAAAGACAGCGATAGTCACCGGTTCGAGTACGGGACTCGGAGAAGGGATCGCAACGCGGTTCGCCGAGGAGGGCGCGGCCGTCGTCACGAACGCCAGATCGGCGGAACGCGCCGAATCCACCGCCGAGTCGATCAGGGAGGCGGGCGGCGACGCGATCGGCGTGGAGGCGGACATCGGCCGGAAAGCGGAGGTCGACGCCCTCGTCGAGGCGGCGATCGAGGAGTACGGATCGCTGGAGATCATGGTCAACAACGCCGGAACGACGGTCGAAAAGCCGCTGTTGGAGCAGACGCCCGAGGACTGGCGGTCGGTCATCGAGACGAACCTCACGGGGACGTTCTTCTGCTGTCAGGCCGCCGGCGAACGGATGATCGAGAACGACGCCGACTGTCAGATCATCAATATGAGTAGCATGTACGGCAGCGGCGGCGTGCAGGGACGGGCCCCGTACAACGCCTCGAAGGCGGGCATCGAGAACCTCACGCGGAACGTCGCGGTCGAACTGGCCGAGGACGGCGTACAGACGAACGCGCTCGCGCCGGGCTACATCAAAACCCGGATGGCCGAGGCGCCGTGGGGCGAGTCCGTCGAGGACCACCCCGAATGGCCCTACTACGGCTACGCCGAAGAGCACATCGAGAACCGAACGTCGCTCGGCCGGTTCGGGACGCACGAGGAACTCAACAACTGCGCGACGTTTCTGGCGGCCGGCGATCACTATATGAACGGCGAGATACTGACGCTGGACGGCGGATGGCTCTCGTTCGGCTGGGGAAGCAAAGGTCGCTGACTGGCCCGTCAAGTCACGCCGTCAAAACGGGAAGCCGGTCCTCTTCTGTAGTAGTCGGTAGAGCTACTTGTTCACTCCTCGCGCCAGATCGACCGGCGACGAGACGCTGGCCTCGGGACCGGGAGGGAGGACCGCATTGACTTCTACCGACTACGATAGGGGTCTCCCCGCTGGCCCGTGGGGATAACGTTCAATGTGTATGTATACCAAGGACGTGTCATGCAAGTCGAAGACGAACTAATCGAGTTTATCGTCGGGACGACTATCGACGATATTCCGGACCGGACGGTTGCGTTTACGAAACAGCTGCTGATGAAGACGGTCGCCGGGACGGTCGCCGGCTCGCGTACACCGTCCGGTGAGACGATACTCGAATACATCCGTTCGAACGCCCATACCGAGGAGTCACGGGTACTCGGTGCAGGGATAGAAACGAGTGCCGAAGACGCCGCGCTGGCGATGGGATATTTTTCGCATGCGGCCGAACTCGAGGACGATCAGTTTCCGGTCGCTACGTCGGATATAACCGTCGTTCCGGTTGTGCTCGCGCTTGCGGAGCGACTCGAGTTAACCGGTAAAACCGTCATCGAGACGACTGCAGTCGCAATGGAAGTCATGAATCGCGTCGGATCGTTTCCCGTAACCCATCTGGGGTTCACCGATCTTCCGTTCTACGGCGTGATCGGTGCCCAGACCGCAGCCGCCAAAGCCCAGGGTTTCGACGAAGAGCAGACCAAAAACATGCTCGGGCTGGGAATCGCACAGAGTAGTGGGTGGCGGATGAACTTCGGGACGGCCGCCCATTACTGGGAGTCAGCGGTTCCGTGCCGAAACGCCGTTTCGTCCGCCGAGTTGGCGAAACACGGCGGGGACAGTAACCCGGACATCGAGGACTGGTTGACCACCTTACTGCAGACGGATATCGACACCGGTCGGATCACGGACGACCTCGGTGAGCAGTGGCGCATCCACGAGACCTCGATCAAAAAATATCCGGTCTGTTTTCTCACGCACCGACAGATCGACACGCTGCTGGAACTGATCGAATCCAACGATCTGACCCCGGAAGAAGTCGAATCCATAGAAACCGATGTCGGGCCCGTCGACGAGGTCGTCGACCGTCCTGACCCGACGACGGTCGACGACGCACGGTTCAGTCTTCAACACGTACTCGCGATCACGCTGTTGAACGGTGAGATCTCGTACGCCGATATTCAACCCGAAACGTTCGACGACCCGAAGGTACGGTCGATCCGGGAGAAAGTGGATGTGACGGTACACGACGATTGGCCCGAAGAGTTTAATTCGGGGAAACCGGCAGTGAGAGTGACGACGACAGACGGGGACGTGTTCGAACAGAGCAGGGAGGTCCTGATCGGCGGGCCATACGACCCACTGACAGAATCGGAGATGCGGGATCTCTACGGGTGGATACTGCGTAACTACTACAGAGAACCCCTCCTCCCGGACGAACACGTCGAGTGGACGGCCGATTTCCTTCTCGATCTGGATCAAAGGGACGACCTCGACGAACTATACGACGTCTTAACCCACGAAACAACGTGACCCTCTTTTCGGCGTAAGCGAAGGGATCGAAGGTCTTCCGGGCAGTTCCGTCAGGTCCGATGACGGCGCGGCCCTCCGGGAGAGCACCCCCACCGAGCCGACGTCAGGACCGATCGATCGCGCCGAGCCGACCGCCGACGTCGATGTCGAACCAGTGGACGGTGTCCTCGCCCCACGCCGTCGTGTCGTCGATCCGGAACTCCTCCCGGACGGCGTCGACGTCCGTCGCCTCGATCAGGAAGCCACACGGAAGCAGAGCGTCGTGGCGTTCGATCCGATCGGCGAGCCACGAGTCGTCCGAGAGCGGTTCGGCGATAGTAGCAGGGGACCCCTCGATCGAGGCGACACGCGCGCCGAAGGCCTCCTCGGTACGGGTTTCCACCTCGGGGCCGTCGTAGAACGCATCGAAGAGCTCGACCGTTCTCTCGAGGTCGTCCGTCCCAATTAGGACGTCAGTCAATCCCAGCAGGCCGGACGTGTCCGGATCGGTCGTGATATCGACGCGCCACTCAAGCGGTGTGTGATCCATCTCCAGCATCGGCAGGGGAGTCCCCTGCGGCCGGCCGCCGACGATCGAAAGCTCCCACTCGACGTCCGTTCCGTCGGGTCGAGACCTTGAGAAGGCCGTCGGCCCCTCGATCTCGAACCCCTCGGCGGCCAGCCGTTCGCTTTCGGCCGCGATGTCGTCGACGGTGATCGACCACGCGGTCGACCCCGCGTCGGCGTCGATCTGGTCGTCCCACCACGGGGCGGCCCCCTCGGGGTCGTTCTTCGAGATGAGTTCGATGTACGATCGGTTCCCGAACCCGACGAGATGCATGTGCGTGATGCCGTTGGAGTGGGTTCCTCCGTAGGCGGTCTCGAAGCCAGCGTCCGAAAACGCCTTCTGGAGCGCATCGAGATCCGAGCCCGCAAAGACGACGTGGTCTATGGGTCGTTTCATTTCTGTATCCGACGTTCGACGGGTACGAACAAAAGGATACCCCCAAGAGCGGCGCTGGAAGCCGATCGCCGTCGATCAGGGTCGGACGGTCCCCGAGTACGGTGGGGGGAGCAACACGTCGGTGTCCGGGTGTTCGGCCCGCCACTCGCCCCACGTGGCGACTGACCCCGGAAACGTTGTAAGACGCATCCCCTTTTCGGGACCACAGATCGCCTGTCCCAGCAGTTGACTCCAGTAGCTGCCTGTCGTGTCGTCGACCAACACGAGGTTCTCGGCGTCGTGGACGTCGGTTCGTTCGCCCTCTGTCTCGTCGACGCCGAACGTTCGATTCTGGGCCTCGCTCGCCCCCGTGTACTCGCCGGGCGGCCGCCACAGTTCGCCGGTGACTTCGAAGGTTGGAACCGCACCCCCGATCCGCCGTTCGGAAACCATTCCGGACCGACAGATCGGACAGTACGTCACGAGGATCGGTCCGCCGAGGTGGTCGTTCACGATTTCGTGATCCCAGACGATCGAGAGCGGATAGGCCCGTACACGCCCCTCGTACTCGACGCCGATAACGGTCCGATCGTCGACGAGCGAGCCCTCCGACCCGTATCTGTCGTCGGGATTGAGACCGGACCAGTCGTCCCCGACGGCTGGATCGTCGATCGCATAGATCCCCGGATCCGATTTCGGCTCCGTCTCACAGATCGACGGCGGATACCCGGTTTCGGCGAGCGACGGGGCGTCGTCCGTCGTCCCCCCACCCGTCCGTCCGGCGTCTCCGGCCTGCCGTCCGACACCGGTACACCCGGCTGTCGGGGCGGCAAAGAGAGCAGCCAGGAGCGATCTGCGCCGCATGTCGGCGTTGCGAATGGCGGTCGATTAGTCGTGTCGTCGTTGTGATCCTAACGCGCACAACCGGCGCGAGGCGGTTCGTCTGAACAGGGTACCGGCGGCCGTCGCAACGCCTATTGAGATGTGTGACACAGACCGAGTAATGACAACCGAGACGGTCGCGACCGGAAGCGATTACGTACTGCGAGCGCTCGAACGCGAAGGCGTGTCGGTGCTTTTCGGGCTCATCGGCGAGGGAAACGCCCACCTGCTCGATCGGGTCAACGATCACGACGTCGAGTTCGCCTACGCCCGCCACGAGCAGGTCGCGGTCACGATGGCCGACGCCTACGCGCGGACGACCGGATCCGTCGGCGTCTGTACGCTGACACACGGTCCCGGCGTAACCAACGGCGCAACCGGGATCGCTGCGGCCGACCGCGACAACGTCCCGATCGTGGTTCTCGTCGGGGACACCGGGATCGAGGGGCGCGAAACGTCCCTGCAGTATCTCGATCATCGCGAGTTCGGCCGGCCGATCTCGGCGTATCAGACCCGGATCGAGGCCTCCGAAACGATCGGCGAAACGCTCAGGCGAGCCTTCGGCAAGGCACGGACCGAGCGCGGGCCCGCAATCGTCGAGATCCCCGGGGACGTACAGAGCGCTCCGGCACCGGAGGATCTGTACCGACCGAAACCGACGCCGCCGAAACGACCGTATCCGGATCCCGACGACGTTTCCGAGGCTGCCGAACTGCTCGATCGCTCCGAGAACCCCGTCATCTTGGCCGGCGGTGGGGCGGCTGCGTCCGGAGCGGCCGAGGCGCTGTCGTCGCTGGCCCGAAAGCTCGGCGCGCCGGTCGCGGTGACGTACTTCGCGAAAGGGCTGTTCGATCCCGAGGAGCCGCTCTACTCGGGCATTTCGGGGACGTTCATGTCGCCAGCGAACGACGAGTTACTGTGGGACGCGGACGTCGTGGTGACCGCCGGCGCACAGCTATCGGGAAAGGTAACCCGCTACGGCGAGCTGTACGCCGACGCGGAGACCGTCGCGATCGACGTCGACCCCGATGCGTTCGCTCGGTATCACGATCCGTCGGTGTCCGTGCTGGGCGATGCGGCCGTGACCGCCGAGAAGCTGGCCGATCAGGTCGAACCGGATCCGGAACGGGCGGCTCGAGTGAGAGAAACCATCGCGGAAGCCGAAGCGGCCTTCGAGTACGAGTCCGCCTCGAACGAACGGTATCTGGATCCCCGCGACGTGACGCGGGCGGTCGCCGACAGGGTACCCGCCGACTCGATCGTGACGATCGATTCGGGCAACAACACCGGTTTCCCGGCCGTCTTCCATCCGGTCGGTTCGGGCGGTCGAATGCTCGTCAACGGTAACTTCGGCACGATGGGGTACGCGCTGCCGGCGGCGCTCGGTGCGCAGGTCGCTGCCCCCGAAAAGACGGTGGTCTGCTATGCGGGCGACGGCTCGCTGTTGCAGGTGCTACAGGACATCGAGACCGCCGCCCGCCTCGGCTTACCGATCGTCGTCGTCGTGTTGAACGACGAGAGCTATGGGATCATCCGCCACCGCCAGCGCCTCGAGTACGGCAGGGAGACGGCGGCCGGCTACGACAGCCCCGACTTCGAGGCGATCGCCGAGGGATTGGGTGCCAGCGCCGAGACGGTCCGGTCGATCGAGGGGTTCGACGCCATCGGCGAGCACCTCCGTTCGGGGCGATCCGAGCCGCTGGTTCTCGACGTCCGGACGAACCCCGACGTCGCCCGTCCGGGGTTCCCGCCGTACTGACGGGGACGGGATCCGCCGAGGGTAGCCAAACCCACGGACTGCACCCGAACTTATTTGTCCGTTCCGGACGCCTCTCCGCCGACAATGGAGATACTCATCACGGGCGCGAACGGGACCGTCGGCGAGGCGATCATCTCGGAACTCGGCGACGACCCCGAGTTCGAGTTCACGTGTCTCGACATCGAGGACCACCCGAACCGGGAGACCGTGGTCGCCGATGTCACGGACTACGACGACATCCGACCGCATTTCGAGGGGATGGACGCGGTGATCCACCTCGCGGCGCTCGTCGATCTCAGCGGTTCGTGGGACGATATCCTCGAGGCGAACTTCGTCGGGACGTACAACGTCCTCGAGGCGGCCGCCGACGCCGGCGTCGAGTCGTTCGTCTTCGCCTCCTCGATCCACACCGTCGGCATGTACGAACTCGATCTCGCCCCGGAGATCTACGACCCCGAATACGATCTGGAGTTGACCCACGAAACGCCGGTCCGCCCGGACTCGTTTTACGGGCTCTCGAAGGTGTTCGGCGAGGGGCTCGGCCGACTCTACGTCGAAAGTCACGAGAGCATGCTCGGCTCCGTCCATCCGGGGTTCGAAACGAACACCCGCGAGTACCCCGAACGGTTCTACTCGCTTCGGATCAAGAGCGTCCGGGACGCCGATTACGACCACCCGTACGGGCTCGCCGAGGAGGGCGTCGAGGAGGGGCTCTGGGAGCGCGACAGCGAGGAGTACGAGTACATGGCCGACCGACTGAAGGCGACGTGGCTCTCACATCGCGACCTCGGCCAGCTCGTCGAGGCCTGTCTGCTCGACGACACCGTCGATTTCGATATCTTCTGGGGCGTCAGCGGGAACGACGCCCGGTGGGTCGACCTCGAACACAACCGCGAGGTACTCGGCTACGAGCCACAGGACAACGGCGCGACGTGGGACTCGCCGCCGGAGTAGTCCACGTCGGGAGCAAGACCGACGAACGGTTCGCAGTCGCTCGGTCCCGTATCCCGCTGCCTCCGTGCCTTTCGGGCGCTCGTTACCGATCGGACATCCCATATATTTAACAGCCGACATCCAGAGGGTATCGTATGGTCGATACAGGCGAACTCGAAATATTTCGCCATTCGCTGACGAGTATTGTAGAGGAGATGGGCGTGACCCTCCAGCGGACCGCCTACTCGACGAACATCAAGATCCGACGCGATCACACGTGTGCGCTTTTCGATGCCGACCTCCGACATATCGCCCAACACGACATCGCCCCCCAGCACATCGGGTCGCTCGTTTCGGTCGTCCCGAGCAACGTCCCTGACTGGGAGGACGACCTCGAACCCGGCGACGGAATTCTGATCAACGATCCCGACAAGGGTGCGGTCCATCTGCCCGACGTGATGCTCATCTCGCCGCTGTTTCACGACGACGAGATCATCGGCTACGCGGCCAACTCCGCTCACCACGTCGACATCGGCGGCGGCACGCCCGGCGGCATTCCGAACGACAGCACCGAACTCTACGGCGAGGGGCTCATCATCCCCGGCGTCCGTGCGGTCAAAGAGTGGTCCTACGACGAGGACGTCCTCGGTCTCGTCCTCCGGAACGTCCGCAACTCCGAGATGCGCCGGGGGGATTATCAGGCCCAGCTGGGTGCCAACCGGACCGGTGAGGACCGGTTCAGAGAGCTGTATGACTCCTACGGACGCGAGACGGTCGAGACGTATCTCGACGAACTCCTCGATTACACCGAACGGCGGGTCCGGGCGGCGATCTCTGAGCTCCCGGACGGCGTGTACACGGCCGAGGATTACATGGACGGCGACGGCGTCGTCGACGAACCGGTGAAGCTGAAGTTGACGCTCACGGTCGAGGACGACGAGATGACGATCGATTTTACCGGGACGGCCGAGCAGAACACGGGGCCGTTGAACTGTACGCCGGCGATGATCTTCGCCGGGACGATGTCGGTCATCATGGCGTTTATCGGCTCCGATCTGCCGAAAAACGACGGCTTCTATCGCCCCTTCGAGACGATCACGCCCGAGGGGACGATGGTCAACCCCGGCGACAACGCACCGGTCGCCGGCGGCTGGGAGATCGCGATGCGGGCCGGCGATCTGGTGACGAAAGCGTTCGCCGACGCCGTGCCAGAAAAGACGATCGGCGCGACCAAGGGGATGGTCTGTAACGTGGCCTACGGCGGGACCGATCCGCGAAACGACGCCCCGTACGTCTACTACGAGACGGTCGCCGGTGGCTACGGCGGTCGAGCCGAAAAGGACGGGATGGACGCGGTCCAGACGCACTTTCAGAACACCGCCAACAGCCCGATCGAGGAACTCGAATCGGAGATCCCGCTGTACGTCCGCCGCTACGAGTTGATCGGTGACTCGGAGGGCGCGGGGCGACAGCGCGGCGGACTCGGCGTCCGGCGTGACCTCCAGTTCTACGATCACAGCGCCTCCTTTTCGCTTCTGACCGAACGGACGAAATCCGAACCGTGGGGCGTCTTCGGCGGGCAAAGCGCCCGCCCGTCCCGCTTCGTCCGAAACCCCGAAACGGACGAGGAAACCGAACTGAACTCGAAATCGACGACCAAACTCGATCCCGACGACGTCGTGAGCATCCAGACGCCGGGCGGCGGCGGCTACGGCGATCCACTCGAGCGCGATCCCGAGGCCGTCCTCGAGGACGTCCGCGACGGGAAGGTCTCGAAAGCGCGGGCGGAGGAGGCCTACGGGGTCGTCCTGACGGGCGATGGGATGGCAGTCGACGAGGCGGCCACCGAAGAGCGCAGAGCGACAGACACTGAAGCCACCGCGGCCGACGGGGGTCGATCGCGATGACCGTCCGGATCGGCGTCGACACCGGCGGGACGTTCACCGACGTGGTGCTGTACGACACCGACTCGGGGGAGATCCACGTCACCAAGACGCCGTCGACGCCGCCGAACTTCGACGAGGGCGTGCTGACGGGGATCGACAAGATCCTCGAGAAGACGGACACCGATCCCTCGGACGTCTCGTTTCTGAGCCACGGGACAACCGTCGGAACGAACGCCGTCCTCGAAAGCGAGATCCCCGATCTCGGGTTGATCACCAACGAGGGTCTCAGGGACGTCCTGGAGATCGGCGATCAGACCAGACCGGAGCTATACGATCTGCAGGCCGACAAACCGCCGGCGCTGATCCCGCGCCGGCACCGTCGCGAGGTGTCGGGACGGCTCGATTCCGGCGGCGACGTCGTCGATCCGGTCGAGGAAAGCGAGGTCCGAAACGTCGTCTCGGAGCTTTCGGCGGCGGACGTCGACTCGATCGTCGTCTCGATGCTGTTTTCATATCTCGACGACAGCCACGAACGGCGCATCGGCGAGATCATCGAGGACGTCGATCCGGAACTGCCCTACGCCCTCTCGTCGGCCGTGTACCCGGAACGCCGCGAGTACGATCGGACGGTGACGACGGTCCTCAACGAGGCGGTCAAGATAACGATCGAGGAGTACCTCGACCGGCTCGATACGGGCATCGCGGAGCGGAACATCGACGTCCCGCTCAACGTCATGCACTCGGGCGGCGGGATCTTCGGGACCCGGCAGGCGACCGAGTTCGCGATCCGGACGGTGCTGTCCGGGCCGGCCGCCGGCGCCGTCGCGACGCGGGACGTCGCCCGGACCGAAGCGCTGGGGAACGTCATCGGCCTCGATATGGGCGGGACGAGCACGGACGTCAGCATCGTCTCGGACGGCGACATCGTCCGCTCGACGGCCGGGGAGATCAACGACCTCCCGATCAACACGCCGATGATCGACATCCAGACAGTCGGGGCGGGCGGCGGGAGCATCGTCTGGATCGACGAGGGCGGCGGTCTCCGGGTCGGCCCACGGAGCGCCGGCGCGGACCCGGGGCCGATCTGCTACGATCGGGGCGGCACCGAACCGACCGTCACTGACGCCAACCTGGTGCTCGGACGGATCGACCCGGACGCGTTCCTCGAAGGCGACATGTCGACGGCCGCCGATCGGGCGAAAGAGCGGTTCCGGACCGAGATCGCCGACCCGCTCGGCGAGTCGCTCGAGGAGGCGGCTCTGAGCGTGCTGAAGGTGGCGAACGCGAAGATGAGCAGACAGATCCGGAAAGTCACCGTCGAACGGGGGCAGGACCCGGCCGCGTTCTCGCTTGCCGCCTTCGGTGGGGCCGGGCCGTTACAGGCGGCCGCGGTCGGCCAGCAGATGGATATGGACTCCGTCGTCTTCCCGCAGAGCCCCGGCGTGTTCTCCGCCAGAGGGCTGTTGCTCGCCGATATCCGACTCGACGAGTCACAGGCCTACCGCGGCGACGAGCCGGACGTGTCGCTGCTTCGATCGCAGTACGAGGCCATGCGGGAGAAACTCCACGACCGCTTCGAGGTGCAGGGGTACGGTCCCGACGAGATCGAGTTGACTCCGGCGATGGACGTCCGGTATCAGGGCCAATCGTACGAGCAAACGATCGATCTCGCCGGCGATTCGGTCACCGAGGAGACGCTTTCGGCGACGATCGATCGGTTCCACGACCGCCACGAACAACTGTACGGCTACTCGATGCCGGACGAACCGGTCGAGATCGTCACGTTGCGTGAGGCCGGAGCGATCGAAACGCCGGCGCTGTCGACCGCCCTGGAGGAGGCCGGGACGGACGCGATCCGGGAACATCGGGACGTCTACTTCGACGAGGGTGGGTATCAGTCGACACCGGTGTATCTGCGTTCGGGGCTCTCGATCGGACAGCGACTCGAGGGACCGGCGATCATCGAAGAGCCGGGCTGTACCTCGCTTCTCCCACCGGACGTCGTCGCGGAGATCTCCGAGCACGGGAACGTGATTGTCTCGCTTTGATCGCCGGTGGCCGGGAGCATCCCGGTTATTTAATGACCCACCGCCGAAAGCCGGTAGTATGGTCGTCAGCCGAGCGGTGATCGAGCGGATGATCGAACACGGGATCGACACCGTCTTCGGGATCCCCGGCAAGCAGTCGCTACCGTTGAACGAAGCCATCGGGGGACGGGACGACATCGAGTTCGTCGTTGCCCGACACGAGACCGCGGTAACCCATCAGGCGTGGGGATACGCCGAAACGAGCGGCCGGATGGCCGCGACGGTCGTCGTCCCGGGACCGGGCGATATGAACGCGATGAACGGCCTCAAAAACGCCCGCAACGACTGTACGCCGCTTTTGCATTTCGCGATCGAGACGGATCCGAAGCTCCGTGGCGGGGACGCGATCCACGAGACGCCGCCCGACACCTACGACAACGTCGTCAAGGCGAACCTGCTGGTGGAAAACCCCGAAGGGGCGGTAGCGACCGTCGACCGGGCGGTCGAGATCGCGGAAACGCCGCCGAAAGGGCCTGTCAGAGTCGGGATCCCGAAGAGCTATCTCCCGAAAGATACAGCACAGGCGGCTTCGACAGTCGAACCGTCAAAAGAGACGACCCGGGCCGACGAGGACGCGATCGAGGACGCCGCCGAACTGCTCGCGGCGGCCACGGACCCGGTGATCGTCGCCGGCGGCGGCGTCCGGATTTCCGGCGGCTCGACGGCTCTCAGCGCGGTGGCCGAACGGCTCGGCGCGCCGGTCGTCACCACGTATAAGGGCAAGGGTGTCTTCCCGGAGGACCACGAGTTGAGCGCGGGCGTTCTGAGCGGCAGCGCGAGCCCCGAACTGCTCGCGCTGCTCTCGGAGTCGGACGCCGCACTGGCGGTCGGCTCGGATCTCGACGCCCACGCGACTCGCGGCTGGTCGGTCGATCTGCCCGAACGACTCGTCCATGTCACCCTCGGGATCGACGACATCGGGACGGGGTACCCGCCGACGGTCGGGATCGTCGCCGACGCGACGGCGGCACTCGCTGCGCTCGATGATCGACTGTCGGAATTCGAAATTTCCGGGTCGGCCGACGGACGAGCGATCGACGTCCGTCGGGCGACTCGCGATCGGATCGAACCCCTGCTGGAGGACGAACCGCCGATCACCTCGGTTCGGGCGCTCCGGGCCGTCCGGGAAGCGCTCCCCCGCGAGGCGATCGTCGGCGTCGACGCAGGGGGGTTCCGCGTGTGGGGACTGAACGTCTTCGAGGCGTACGACCCCCGCCAGTACGTCAACCCGGGGTCGTGGGCGACGATGGGGACCGGCCTCCCCTCGGCGATCGGCGCACAGCTCTCGAACCCCGAGGCGCCGGTCGTCGCGTTGACCGGCGACGGCGGGCTGATGATGTGTGTCCACGAACTGCACACCGTCGCGGCCGAGAACCTGCCGCTGACCGTCGTCGTGTTGAACAACGACGATTACGCGATCATCAGCGAGGAAGCCGGCCGGAGCTACGAACTGAGCCGCGACGAGTACAGCTGGTCCGAGACGCCGCTTTCGTTCACGACGATCGCGGAAGGGATGGGGGTTCCCGCGACGGGTTGTCGAACGCCGGCGGAAGTTCGTGAGGCGCTTGCCGAGGCTCTTGAATCGAAGACGCCGAACCTCATCGAGATCCGCGTGGATCCGACCGAACCGCAGGCGGGCGAGTTCATGTCGGAGTAAGTCGGCGAAGACGGTTTATTCGGGTGTGTCCACCGTCCGCGCGACGACGTGTTCCGGCTCGACGGTCACTTTGAGCCGATCGGCGTCCCGATCGTTCGGGTACGGACAGCCCCAGTACTGCTCGGAGAGCCGATCGATGAACGCCAGGGCTCCGGATTCGGACCGCTCGATCGCCGTCCCCCGGACGACGAGAAACCGGTAGGGGTTCTCCGGGTCCGTGACCGAAACCGAGACGTTCGGGTTCCGTTCGAGGTTCCTCATTTTCCGTGTGTCCGCCTTGCCGCCGAAATAGATGTACTCGCCGTCGTAGTCGATCCAGACGGGCGCCTGGTGTGGGCTGCCGTCCGGGAGGGTGGTGCCGACGTGGGCGATCACCTCGCCGGTGAGCAATTCGGTGTAGTTTTCCGGAATCGATTGCATCTGTGCGTTCAGGTGGTCTCAGCCACCCAGATAGAGTTCGTTTATTTCGGGGTTATCGAGCAGGACGTCGGCGTCGTCTTCGTATTTGACCTGCCCCTGTGCGAGGACGATCCCCCGATCGGAGATATCGAGCCCCGCACGGGCGTTCTGTTCGACCATCAGGATCGAGGTGCCGAGGTCGTTGATCTCGTTGATGTTCCCGAAGACGTCGGAGACGAGCGACGGGGCGAGCCCCGCGCTCGGTTCGTCGATCAACAGGACGTCGGGATCGACCATCAACGCTCGCGAGAAGGCCAGCAGTTGGCGCTGGCCGCCCGAGAGCGTTCTCGCCTTGTCGGCGCGTTTCTCCTCGAGGATCGGGAACCGATCGAACAGTGTTTCGATCATCTCCTCGGTGCCGTCGACGGTGACGCCGCCGATCTCAAGGTTCTCCTCGATCGTGAGCGATCCGAACACGTTGTCGGTCTGGGGGACGTAACTGACGCCCTTCCGGACGATATCCTCCGGCAACAGCCCGGAGATATCCTCGTCCCTGAGCGTCACTCGACCAGTCCACGGCTGGACGAGCCCGAAGATCGTTTTGATGGCAGTGCTCTTGCCGGCGCCGTTGGGGCCGATGATACAGACTATCTCCCCCTCCTCGAGCCGCATCGAGACGTCCGTCAGGATCTGGAGGTCGCCGTAGCCGCTGTCGACATCGACCATTTCGAGGACGCTCATCAGGTTCCCCCCAGATAGGCCTCGATGACTCGCTCGTCGGACTGGACGGTTTTCGGATCGCCCTCAAGCAGCACGCGACCGCGGTTGAGCACGATCACGTCCTCGGCGAGGTTCATGAGGAAATTGATGTCGTGTTCGATAATAAAGAACGTGTATCCGTGCTCGCGGTTGAGCTCCTCGATGAACTCGGCGATGTCGTTGACGAGCGTCGGGTTGATCCCGGCGACGGGTTCATCGAGGAGAAGGACGTCCGGTTCGGCCATGAGCGCCCGGGCGAGCGCCAGCAGTTTCATCTGCCCGCCGGAGAGGCTCGTCGTCGGCTCGGTCGCCAGATGATCGATCTCGAAGAACTCAAGCAGTTCGTTCGCACGCTCGAGGTTCTCCCGTTCCTGCTCGGTGACACTGGATCCGGAGACGAACAGTCGGGGGATCGACTCGCCGAGCTGTGATTGGGCCCCAGCGAGCATCGCTTCCCGGACGGTCATACTCTCTAGCCGTCGCGGTGTCTGAAAGGTCCGCAGGAGTCCCTCACCGACGACCGTGTTCGGCTGCTGACCAGTCACGTCGGTCCCGTTCACCGCGACGCGTCCGGCGTCGGGTTCGTAGAACCCCGAGATGAGGTTGAAAAGAGTCGATTTGCCGGCGCCGTTCGGGCCGATGATACCGGTGATACTCCCCCGTTCGACCTCGAGCGAGACATCGTCGGTGGCGACCAGTCCGCCGAAGCTCTTTTCTAGACTATCCACCTCGAGAACGGGATCGTCTTTCCCGAGGGCAGCCCCGTCGTAGGCCAGATCGTAGGAACTCATCGGCTTCCCTCCGTCTCGTCCATGCTCTTCGGCCAGATCAACTCGTCGCGCGGCGGGTAGAGCCCGTCCGGTTTGAACCGCATGATCAGGATGATCAGGATCCCGATCGCCAACAGACGGACCGGTCCGGTCGAAATCGCATCCAGTGCCCCGATACTCGTGACGAACCGCGTCCCTTCCAGCACCGCAACGAGGACGATCCCGCCCACGACGGCACCTCGGTTGCTGCCGCTTCCGCCGAGTATGACTGCGACCCAGACGAAGAACGTCTGTAGCGGTTCCAGATCCGTCGGATCGACGTAGTTGATGAAGTGTGCATAATAAACGCCCGCGATCGTCATGATCACACAGCCGATGACGAACGCCTGCATTTTGAAATAAAACGTGTTCTTGCCGAGCGACTCGGCCAGATCCTCGTCCGATTTGATCGTTCGCATCACCCGTCCCCACGGCGACCGATGGATCCGGCGCAAGGCCAGATACGTGACGACACCGAGGACGAACACGACCGAGAGGTTCGTCGCAGTACTGGTAAGCGGAAGGTCGCCGAACAGTTCGGGAACGCCAGCGATCCCGGCCATCCCGGCGGTGAACTCCCGCTCGTTCGCCATGATGAGCCGGAAGATCTCCGAAAAGCCGAGCGTCGCGATGGCGAGATAATCCGCCCGGAGCCGGATCGCGGGCAAGCCGACGAGGATCGCGATGACGACGCTGAACACGATCGCGACCAGAAGCGCCACGAGCGGATGCCAGTCCAGCCCGAGCGGCGAGGTCCGGGCCGTTCCGAGCGCGGCGACGTACAGCCCGATCCCCCAGAAGGCGACGACCGCGAAGTTGATGATCCCGCCGTACCCCCACTGGACGTTGAGTCCGAGCGCCAACAGGACGTACATCCCGGCGAGGGCGAGCAGATACAGCGCGTAGCTGAAGCTCATCGCGCCGGATAACACACCGACACCGATGATCGAGACGAGTCCGAGCAGTACGACCGACGTGAGACCGAGCTGGAGGTCGGTCCCGGGAACGGTGACGTTCATGTCGTCGCCTCCCCGAGGATCCCGCTCGGTCTCACCAGCAGGATGACGATCATGATGACAAACGCAACCGCCGCGCCGTACTCCGCGCCGACCCCCGGAATGAGCGGCGTCATTTCGTGGGCGATCCCGATCGCGAAGCCGCCGAGCATGGCCCCGTAGATGCTCCCGATTCCGCCGAGGATGACGGCCGCGAAGACCAAAAGCAGGATATCGAACCCCATGAGCGGTCGGACGAGGGTGTACAGGCCGAGGAAGATGCCACCCATCGCGGCGAGAGCGCCGCCGCCGACCCACATCGTCAGGACGGTTTCTCTCGGTCGGATACCGCTGATCCTGGCGAGATCGCTGTTGTCCGCGGCCGCCCGCATCTTCTTTCCGAGCATCGTGTACTGGAGGACGAAATGGAGCGACGCGACGACGACGGCAGTGACCAGTAGAATAACTAGCATTCGGTTCGTCACCGCGAGCCCGGTCGCCTCACGGATGGAGCCGATCGGGCCGCTTCTCGGATAGTTATACGAGTTAGCGCTGGCGCCGAATCCGATCCAGACGAGCGAGCGATAGACGAGCGCAACGCCGAAACTCGAGATGAGGAGGGCGATGGGGCCACTATCGAGCGGTTTGAACACGAGATAATGTGTCCCAACGGCGACGACGACGCCGATTGCGAGGCCGGCAGCGATAGTCACGAGCAGATTGAGCGAGAACACGCTCGCGGGTTCGAAGCCGAACCGGGCAAGCCCCATGTTCGCGATCAATCCGCCGTAGGCGCCGAGCACCATCAGGTCACCGTGGGCGAAGTTCGGAAAGTCCCCGATGCTGTAGACGAGCGACAGTCCGACGCCGCCGAGGACGATAATACTCCCGAACACTACTCCGTCTATGGCCAGTTGTAGCGCTGACATCGTACAGTAATAATGGTAGGCTGCTCAGAGGGGGATTATAGGTCTTCCGCAGAGATCGTCTCGTCTCTGATGATGTACTCGTGATCTTCGACCTCGTAGACCTCGTAGACACCGACCGGATCGCCGTTTTCGTCCAGTTGGCCCGGGCCGCCCGCACCGACGAAATCGATGTCGTCCGGCGTTCCGCCGTCCTGAAGGATTCCCTTGGCCGCCTCGAAGGTGTTGACTTCCTCACCCGGCGGTCGCGTGACGTCACGGATGTGTTCCGCGATCCCTGGACCGGTGAACTCGTCGGCCGCCTCGATCGCCATCGCGACCCAGTGAACCGCGTCGTAGACGTACGCCGAAAAGACGGTCGGGGCGTTGCCGTACTCCGCTTCGAACCGGTCGGCGAAGTCGTTGTAAACTTGGGAGTCGGCCGGTGGACCCTCACGGACGCCTTTGAGGGTCTCCTGGCTTCCCGGTTCGGTGTTCTCGAGGATCGTGTCGGCGATGACGCTCTCGGCGCCGTAATATTCGACCTCCTCGTTGTACCCCTGATCGAAGGCGTTGTTGAACATGACCGTCGCCTCGTCGGCGTAAGTGACGAACGCCCACGCGGTCGCGTCCGTGTCAGCCATCTCGGAGAGCTCCGCAGCGTAGCTCGCCTCTCCGGGGTCGTGTGAGCCGTTGTAGGCGACCGTTCCGCCGAGTTCGTCCTCGAAGTAGCTCTCGATCGCATCGCCGGTCGCGTCACCGTAGTCGTTGTTGATCCACGTGATCGCGATCGTGTCGTGGCCGTCGTTGTACATCATATCGGCCATGACTGCACCCTTTCCGGCGCCGCTGGGGACCGGACGGAGGAGGTCGGGGTAGTTCGTCAGCGACGCACCGGAACTCGATTGGGCGATCTGAACGACGTCAGTGCCCTGGATGACGCTCTCGTGGATCGCGATCGAAACGCCGCTGCTGACCGCGCCGAAAAGCATCGGAACGCCCTCCTGGTTGATGAGTCGCTGTGCGGCGTTGACGCCGGCCTCGTTCGAACTCTCGCTGTCCTGAACGGACACCTCGAGGTCGAGGTCGTCCGGTCCGATCCCGACGGCGTTGATGTCTTCGAGCGCCATCTCCAGCCCACGGAGGTTATACTGCCCGTAAGGCGCGAGCGTTCCGGTTTCGGGCGTGATCATCCCGATGGTGTAACTATCGAGACCGTTTCCGTTGCCGTTCCCATTGCCGTTTCCGTTGCCGTTTCCGTTGCCGTTCCCATTGCCGTTGCCGTTTCCGTTGCCGTTCCCATTGCCGTTGCCGCTGTCCTCCAGACAGCCTGCGAACGAACCGATTGCGGCGACACCGGTACCGGCGAGTACTTTTCTACGGGAGATTTTGTCTGACATCGTTATACAGGCCCATGGTAGATGTGATCGTATATAGGTTCCGGTTTTATATACTATTTCTTACAGGAGTATAAAAAGGGTTCAGGGAGTTATCCGTCCTTCAGCCGGAGGTCGCCGATAAGAACCACATCGCGGGAAAAGCCCTAAAAGCGACGTTCAGTGAGTCCTGCGGACCGTTCAGAATGTAATCCAAGAGCCGATACGCAGTTCAGAGGCGACCGATTACCAGCGATCAAGGTGTATATAATATATATACTGATAGACATGCTTACCGGTGCCAAACCCGTGTACCCAAGATGACAGGGTCTTTTATATAAATTATCATATATTATAGAACGCAGTTCCGGGCGGTCAAAAACCGACGGTCTCTCGGATTCCCTCCTCGATCCGGGCGGCGCTCGGCAGGTAGTAATCCTCCAGGGCGTACAGGGGGAACGGCGTGTCGTATCCCGTCACGCGTCCGATCGGCGCTTCCTGATACAGCATCGCTTCCTCCTGTATCGTCGAGGTCAGCTCGGCCGCCATTCCGGCTGTCTGGGGGGCCTCGTGAACGACGACTGCACGGCCGGTCCGTTTGAACGCCTCGACGATCGCGTCCTCGTCGAGGGGGTATATCGACCTGACGTCGACGACGTGACAGTCGATCCCCTCCTCGGCGAGGGTTTCGGCGGCCTCCATCGTCGGACGTGCCATCGCTCCCCACGTAAAGACGGCGACGTCAGTTCCCTCTCTGAGGACGTTCGCCTCGCCGATCGGGACGGTGTAACGCTCGTCGGGGACCTCCCGTTTGAACGACCGATAGATGAGCTTCGGCTCCAAAAAGAGCACCGGGTCGGGGTCCTCGATCGCGCTGGCGAGCAGTCCCTTGGCGTCGTAGGGGGTCGAAGGGACGACGACCTTGAGCCCGGGCTGGTGAGCGAAGAAGGCCTCAGTCGACTCGGAGTGATGTTCCGGCGCCCGGATGCCGCCGCCGTAGGGAATCCGAACGGTCAACGGACACGTGTAGCTCCCTCTCGATCGGGTCCGGATTCGGGCGGCATGGTTCACCAGCTGATCGAAGGCGGGATAGACGAACCCCATGAACTGGAGCTCCGGGACGGGGCGGAGCCCCCGCATCGCCATACCGATAGAGGTACCGATGATCCCCGATTCCGCGAGCGGGGTATCCATGATCCGGTCGGAGCCGAACTCGTCGAGAAGGCCCTCGGTCGCGCGGAACACGCCGTCGTTCTCCGCGACGTCCTCCCCGAGTACGACGACCCGATCGTCGCGCTCCATCTCCGTGTACAGTCCCTCTCGGATCGCCCGTACCAGCGTCAGCGTCTGCGTGTCGACGGTCGCCGGGTCTGGTTGGTTCGTTGTCATCGTTTCACTCACGGAGGAAGGCGTCGTCACCGCGTCGCTCGTAGAGCTCGCGGAAGTCGGCTCGCTGCTGTTCGATGCGGTCGGGGAGGTCCTCGAAGACGTGATCG
>LKMJ01001479.1_pt1 | contig 20749 bp, 21 predicted proteins | sample 643391 | NCBI WGS metagenome assembly LKMJ01 (sample SAMN04112250, study PRJNA286221) | soda lake metagenome | biome: soda lake; feature: Kulunda Steppe; material: water; isolation source: sample PL-Br10 brine of Picturesque Lake | place: Russia: Kulunda steppe | collected 2010-07
CATACATATACCGATGGATAGCTCTCGACGCCAGGATTCCGAATATCTAATTTTTAGGTGGTTTGACACGTGGCGTCCAAAAGTTATGAGGACTGGACCCTCCTGTGTGGCCGCATATTTTTTTCACTTCTGAGTGAAAAAAAGTGAAAATTTTGTGTGACCAGGGCCTTTTGGATGTTCTTTATAAAAAAGCACCACCTTATGGCTGGTGTTCACCAGCAACCTGAACAGTCGAACTACCTGGCTGAAGGTCAAACTTTAACTTGTAAGAGACTTTACTAGCCAAGCAGACACCAAAGGCCTGGCCTTGTTCGCGCATGAGCACCTGAATCGCTATGCCTAAATTTCAGATCACAACCTTGCCTGCCTTTCGTTGTTTTGAGTTGCAGGCCTGTTTGGCTTCAGCTAAGCTGCCCTCGTTTGGCAGGTACAGCTATGTAACCTAACCTTACTCATCCTTCCTCAGCATCTGGAATCTCATCTTGAGATCCGATTATAAGCACGATTGGTTGGATACAGCAGGCCTCAATCCCAGGTCCAGCTTTGAGGTTCGACGTAATTGAGGCTTCAGCCATGAGTTCGTTACACAAAGCTAGTTGACCATGCGCATGTAGGCTGCTAATTATGCTCACTTCTGGCCAGCGGACTTCTGCTTCTTCTTCTGCATCTGCTTGGCATAGAACTCCAACTCCTTGCCTGCAAGCAGGTGTGCATTTTTGCAAGGAATTGTTCAAAAAAGTGAGAAGCGTTCATGCAAGCATACATGTTGGTCATTTGAAGGCACACATTAACAGCCATTGCTATCTTCTATGGCAATCACCCACAAGACCCCCGCTCCTAAGACAAAAAGTTATGTGGTATGGCAAGGGAGGAAGACATCGTTTCGCATCTGGATCATCAAGCAGAGCACTTGCCGCAAACGCAGGTCATGGCGTTGCTGAGAGAGGAAACATGCATTATGTGCAAAACAGCAACATTTTTGCTTTTTGGAGGACAAACCCAAGAAGGAGCAGCGGCCACATGACATAAACATAGACGGACCCAAGAGATGATGTTACAACTGAGAAATTAAATTGGAATCTCACGCGATGAATCAGGACACGAAAACATGCACTCGCAGACGCTATAAAACCATACATGGCCTACTTCCATTTAAATAACCTGGGTCAGTTGCTCTAGTGGAAGCCGGCCAGTTACCACTCATTGCCAGACCTTGAACAAGTTTGACCCACTTACTTAATACAGCCATTCTTATAACTCAACCTGAAATGAGGCAAATTCTATGCACTACTCCATGAGGTCCATTTTCTATAATTTAGACCAACAGATCAGTGATGCAACCAAAAAACAACGTGCACTTGTAGTGAGGTTGACCATGAGCTAGAGAAGTATGGGGCGTGAGGGTGAGGGGACGCCATAAAAACATTAACCCATGTCCATGAAATCCCCACCAGCTGATTATAGCTTATGCATCTGAGTATATTGGGAGACATTCTCTGATCACACACAGAGAAAACTCTTGACTTCAGTCAACTCTCGACTTTAGTCTTACTGCTTTCCTCACCTTCCAAGATGTAGCCATCGCAGCGGCCGCACTGGCCGGGGCGGGAGGAGATGCACGCATACAGGCGGCCTGTAGTAAACTGCTCGGCCACCAAGGGGTCGATCTTGCGTGTTTGCAGGCGCTGCTTGATCTTGCGCTTGACGTGGTTGGATGCCTGTGCCAGAGGCAGGGTGGCACCAAGCAGTTAGTGAACAACAGTTGTGAATGAAGCACAGGGTCTAGAGAATTCAGCCCCTTCAAAGCAAACCTTACATTTCACAGGCCTCTGTGCACCTGATCGGTCTACATTTTGGAGAGGTTGACCTAATCTAGGTGTGATTTTCTTGCTTGCATGGAGCGTTTGTAGCTAACAGACTCCTAAACTGAACTTAAAGCATGGGTGCTGTCATCCCTGTGCAAGTCTGTACAGCAGCAGCTGTGAACGTTTGCTTCCCTCACGTGCACGCGCATGATCCATTCCATACCATGCGCATATTTAGCCATTTAATGTGATGAGTTCCCTTCTGTATAACCACACAGTTAGCGGATGCGTGCATGGCCGTTCTAAAACTCTGGAGGGAGCCTAAAAGGATATTGCATGAAAAAGGCAAGCACAGAGCCAAGCATGGGCAGCATATGGCAGCATGATGGTGATGCTGCCAAGCTCATGGCCTCACTAGTACCAAGCAGCAGGCATGTCCGGCCACCCTTGTGCACTTGCAGCCAACAGACCTGCATGCGTCCTCCACGAGTCCCCATGGCCACCTCACCTTCATCTCATCCACTTTCTTGGGCTCCTCCTTGCCCTTCAGGCCAAGCTCATAGCCATAGTGCTGCTGGTACCAGGCCTTGAAGGGGGTGGCGTCGACCTGAACGATCGCGTTCTTCACCAGCGTCTGAGTGCGCACCAGCTCGTTGTTGGACGCGTTGTACACCACGTCCATAATACGGGCCTTGCGCGCGATGGCCTGCAGGGCAACAGGTGCGCGCGGCGAGGCAACAGAGATGAGAGTCTGGCAGGAAGACTGTAGGCAGCCCTCCCCCACGGGCTCCGGCCCAGCAGCTTTTGCAATAGCTGCTCCTGCTGTCTACTGTGCTCGCAGCCCTGCTGCATGCCAGATCCTGGCCTCAAGCTGAAGGCTGTGGCAGTGCTGGGGGTCCAACTGCTGCCCACCTCGGTGGGCCATGCAAAGTTGCCGGAGTCCAGACGCAGGGCCCGGAACTTCTCGTTGCCACCGCGGACGCGCAGCTTGCGTACAGCCACGTTAGAGGAGAGCTTGGTCATCGCCGGCTGGCGACCCATCTCGTACCTGGGCGCGCAAGAGTGCACAGGCAGAGCAAGATGGGAAGGACAGACATGCACACACGCACTGGGGCACCCCAGGCAGCAGCTCAAGAATAAAAAGGCTGGGTGAAGGCAGCTGGGCTACGAGTACAATGCTCGATGCTGCTGCTGCTGCCGCTGCTGCTGCTGCTGCTGCTGCTGCTGCTGCTGCTGCTGGGAAATGAACCGCGGTGCATGCTCACTTCTTCTTCTTGCGCCATGTCTTCTTGCGACCACCAGTCAGGCGCCTCTTGTGCTCCGAGTCACGGGAAATACCTGCATCAGGAGCGGGGCGAAGAAAGATTGGGAGGTGCCTAGGGGGCAGGCAGGACAGGCAGACGCCGCCACGGGTGCAATGCATGGACACAGGCCAAGAAAATTCAGTGACTCACCCATTTTGCCCGTGAAAAGGAAAGGAAGAGGCCGATAAAGGCGGAAAACAGGTACTCGTTGCCCCCAACGATCGGGTCGTTGGAAGAAGACAGGCAGCTCTACTACAACAGCAAAAAATAAAGTAATGTGCTTTGTAAGGTGAATGTATGTGCAGATCTGCCAGTTGTGCACATCAGCTGGACAAGCCAGCCCTTGGGATGCCAGGGCACCCTGGTACCGCCTTCAATAAGGGGCTTATAATTCAGGTTGAACTTTTTTATCTTGTTGACGGCAAAAGGGCTCTGTGTTCAGTTCTGTCTTGGCCCTGTGTCCCCTACACATGTGGGACACTGTACAGCAAGCGTCAGTGCTTAGACAACTGTACACAAAGTCATGCCACATGCATGCGCTTTAATGCCTACCAGGGCAGCAAATACACCCACTTGCCTGCGCTGCATCTGTCAGAGCGCATGATCAGCATCGTAAGCAGCTGCAGCATTGAGTCGCCTTCCTATAGGTAGCGGCGTTGCCCGAGGCCTGCAAACACCAGGTGCGAGTGCCCACACTTCCTACCAGCCCTCATCCTTGTGGCTGACAGATCTTTCTCCGTTTCTAACAAGAAAATGTGGTTTTTAAGGATGATGGAGCTTTTTTTGACTGTCTGGTTTGCGCTGGCTTCGATGCAAGGAGTAATGTGGAGCCTGTAAGCAGATGCACCGTTTCTAGCCCCACCCCTCTGTGTGCCGCTGGTTGAGGCTGCTGCTTTCCATCCACTCTCCTGACACAGCGTGCCCTTCCTTTTCTCACAAGACTTAAGGTTTGGATTGTGAGTCCGAATGAGGGTCTCTGCCAGGTATCAGGTATCAGGATCAGGGAAGACTGGACAGGGCCTGATCAACATGCACAGGTACCTTGCACGCAGGTGATGAAAGATTTACAAAGTAATGAAATATGGTTTTCTGCCAGCCAGTTGTTAGGCTGATTGGTTTGTTGCTGGTCTTCGCTAGCCATGGCCAAAAATAAGTCTACAATGTCTGAGGTGAAATGGCATATTGTGCCGTTGAGAAAAGAAATCTAAGACAGCCTGACTAGGCAAGGCGCGCAAAATATAATGGGGCCTCCACAGAAAAGGACTGGCAAAAGGGAAAAGGAGCGAACATTTCTTTCTGAGAGCGCACACAAATTCTTGACAGTGAAAAAGAACGTGCACATCATTTTGCACATCAGCACAAAAGCACTCACCACGCGGTGCACAGTGGCCATTTCCACCACGCCAGATGGAGGATTCCACCGCGAGAGGATGTGCATGCGAGCGAAACCTGCTCATATTCCTCATAACATGCTTAGGAAGAAACTCTTTATAATTATACGAGGGGCCTATCAGTAGGCTAAATTCATCAACAACCAGAAGAAAGCAGCACTTGGATGCACTCCTATCAGCAGGAGGGAAGTCTGCATGGTCCTGTTGCTCGTTGAGGTCTTTCTCATGTTTGGGGTATGAGCAGGATACGCCTTCTCTTCCCAGAACTTCTGGGTACCTCATTGAAAGGAAGTCTAGTTGCCTGTCCTACTCTTCAGATTGTCATCATCATTTAGAGCTTCCACCGAGCTGGTCTCCTCATATTCAGACGCTCCAGCTCGTCATGCAACGATTCGCGGGAGGGGCGCTGCCGCCTCATGCATAGCCAACTAAATCTATTGAATTTAGCTTAAACTTTAGAAATCTAAATTTGTGTCGTCCACTTTCCTCATCAGTCCGCTCCATCAGCCTGAATAATATAAGAATTAGGAAGTAAGCTGCTGTTAGGAAGGAGGAATGCTCGCCCATCGCCTTCCTAGGTATATTTCTGTCCACGCCGTTCGTGCCCGCCAGCTCCCCTTCTTGCTTACACGTTGGCCCAGGCTGGGGCATGTCAGATTTCCTAGATGGCCTCCCATGTTTCACTGCTGGCCAACTGATGGTGTGCTTGCAGGGGTATGCTCAGCAGCATCAGCAATGTTGGGGCGCAGAAGCCCCTGGCCCCCTCCCGCCCCACGCGCTCCAGCTCACTGCAGGCACGTCCATCAAAACTACAGCATGTAGATCTACTGGGAGGCGCAGGGAATGGTTACGGCACAAGCTGCGGCCACTGGAGAGATGAGGCTGCCTAGGCTTGCACAGCAGCAGCCCTGCAGTGCTGCTTTATCCTCTGGCCTAGCGTCCCCACCGCCGCCCGCGTGCAGGTCACCAATGCAATCACACGCCAAAAGAAGGAAGAAATCGTCGCCAACATCCGGGAAAATCTGAAGGACAGTGTCATCGTGTTTGGCATGCGGTTCAAGGGACTGGATGTGAGTGGACAAGGCTGGTCGGGAGTATCCCGGCGTTATTGTCCTGCCACGCTAGCGTCAATAATCTGTGCAGTAAGCTTTTCTTGGTGCTGCTGGCTCTGTCATCGACCCCCATGCCTCCACTCCCCCCACCCACACAGGTGCCCACCATGCAGAAATTCAGGAAGGGCCTGCCTGAGAGCACAAGCGTGTTCATCTGCAAGAACAACCTGATGAGGGTGGCCACTGAGCAGGAAGAGGCCGGGCAGTGGCAGCTGCTGGGCCAGGACACCAAGGTGCGCTGGCCTGCCTGGCAATCCCCCCAGTGTTAGTGATCACAGACTGTGCATGCGACCTGGTCAATCCCTGTTTCAGGCAGGCAGCAGGGCTACTTCCCAGGCCAGGCTGCTCGTTGCTGCGAGTGTAATCAATGGGTCACCCAGACCCACGGCCGCCTGGGATGGAAACGCAGGGCGAGAACTGTTGGGTTTTTGTGGACGAGAACTCCATCCAAGATACCGTCAAGCACTACTTCAAATTTGAGGAGGAGCTGTTCACGCAAGCCAAGAGGAATGCACCCAAGGGTGTGGAAGCCAAGCCCCCTACCTCCTTGTCCACCGTGGTCATGGACAACAAGCTGTTGACGCCTCAAGAGGTAAGTCCAAGGACAGGATGTGGGCGCCTTTGGTGCTAATTTTGTCGCAGGGATCTTTCGCTCTTCTTAACTAAAAGCAGAGGCTCCAACCTCCCTCTCTTGGACTTGCATAGCAAGCGACTCCAGGGGCAGGCCTGTTGCTGCCCTTGGCAAATGGCCATTCCCTTAACTTGCATGCGCTTTGTGCACAAACAAATACACCCTTGCGCGTACACACACACATGCATACATATACATACATGGAAACACATTTAAATATACAAGAAAACCCGCGCGCGCACACACACACGCACCTATGCGTGCATGTGCGCGGATGTGCTTCACAGTTGAAAGCATGCGAGAAGATTCCCACCAAGAAGCAGTTGCTTGCCACTATCGCGATGTTGGCCAAGCAGCCAGCCACCAAGGTCGCCACTGGTATCAAGCAGGTCCCCACCAAGCTGGCAGTGGCCATTAAGCAGGTGAGCTGTGAGGTTATTATTAAGCAATTCTTGGTTTGAATTATTGTTATTTAGCGATTTTTGCAAGATTGAAGAGCCTCACCTGCTTCCAAGGCAAGCAAAGCAGGGGCAGGAAGAGCCTGCCTGGCCCCCAGCAGCAATTTCTATTTTTGGATTGTTGTGTGTTTCTTAATGCTTGTCCACTAATGGTTGCGCCTCCATATTACAGACAATCTGTTAATGATGTGCTTGGCAATTAAATGGGACCAAGTGGAAATTCCGCTCCATTGTGTTCCTTTGCGCATGCCTGCACAAACACCCTATCACCATTTTGGAACGTTTGGACCTGAATACTGTGCCAGGGTGAGGTTGGGGTCGCAGTTATTCCAACTAGGCCTTCATTACCCCCGGATTCAACACCAGAACGTGATGTTATTTTTAAAGATGCAATATAGGCTATGGGAAAGCTTTACGCCCAAGGTGGAGTGTCTCTCCAGCAGAGGACGGACACAACAGATGTAGTGCTGGCTAGTGCCTTCAGCTCAATCTGCAGATGCTGTTCCTTCCTCTTGTACACAGATAAGAGCAATCTCACAAAGCTCTCCACAACACTAGAGACTTGAATGCTTTCATTTTGTACACTCACAATCCTGCTGTCTGCTTTGGCAGGAAGTATGAAAGGTATGAGGCTAATGTTAGGCCTGAGTAGCATGGCAATGCACAATCCCATGCCACCACCACCTTCGCCTCATTAGGTGTGGACCCATGAAAGCTGACATTGTGACCTAAGAGTTCTACAGCAATACATAATGGTCGTCCCCACCACTGGGTCACCCCTTCCTTAGGCAAATAGGTGGCCAAATAGGTTCCTCAAGGCACAACTTTGCAGCCACCCCACCATTTCCCGACCTGAGCACACCGTTGGAGAGCATGCATTTTTTTGGTTATAATCAGGGTTGTAAACATTGAATTTTTGAATTTTTGTGTTGGGAACAAAATGGCTTAAATTTGCGATGGGGACAAAATGCCATTTAAAATACGGGTTACAATTCGACGTTGCAGAGGGGGGCCTGGCAGCCACAGCCCCGCTCAGGGACACTCCTGTTCTATTTTGCAGCATTTTTGCACCATTCTAAAAGTAAGTATTTATTTTTCAAAGCAATTCAGCATCCTCCCTGCTGTACTCTACTTTTAAAGTACTGTAGTCCACCCCACTGCTGGACCCCTCCTCCTCCTCCTCCTCCCCTGAGAGCACTTTCCAGGGCTGGGTCATGTACTGCTGCTCTAGGGACTGTGAGCGCTTTGCCAAGCGCAGGTTGCTGTACAGCCACACCAAGACAGTGGCATGCTTGGTGGTCAGGCGGTTATGGCTGTTTCTCAGCACATGGCCAAAACTACTCCAGCTCTGCTCACACCCTGATGCTGGTGCTGACGAGCTTCTTGGGTTGTTCTTTGTTTTCTGCTTCTTGCTGCCACCTGCTGCTGCTACTGCTGCTGTTGCTGCTGCTGCTGTTCAACAGGTTGCCAGTTTCAGAGCTCGCTTTGCTGCTGCCTCCTGCTCTTTTTTCACCCTCTTTGCATGCTACCGCTGCATCAATGCTAGCACATCTGCTGGCACTTTCTCACAAGGCTGAAAAACAGAACAGGCAGGGGTGGGGTAGTGGTCCCTTATGCGGGAGGCACCTCCAGTTCACCCGTGCAAGCAGTGCTTGCACCGCACCTTGCACCCCCCCCCTTAAACCTAGTCCCATTCAGGGCCCTTGAATTGAGGTGTTTTACGTGTAATGGCCACACAGGTCAGTTGTGGGGTAGTCAGGCTTCCCCTGACCCTCCTGGCCTTGCTTCTGTTTTTGTTAGGTCAGTATGACGATCTAACGAAAAAATGCGAATTAGACACGAACTTCAACGATGGGGACCTCCCAAACCGTCAATGTTAACATCCTTGATTCTAATGATGCCCTTGGATTCAGAATTGGTGTGGTGGGTGGAAGGAAATCTTTGAAAAACATGATGTGATGGTGAAACAGCGCACACCATTTCCCGCACACAGTCCCAAACTCCGGCCTTGATGTGCCTGCACAAGTGTGAAATCAGGCATATCCTGGATTTGGGCGTGGGAAGCTCTGCCGCTAAGCTGTGCGCTATGGTGTGGCAGATGTAACTCAGCATTTTGGCCCACCGCTCCCCACCCTCACCCTCGATCTGTTTTATTTCAAATTTTCCTGGTTTCTTATGCTTGCCGCTTGCCGCAACCCTCAGGCTTGTTCTTGTTTGAAAGCATGCATGGGTTGTGGAGGTATTGCATTTCCTGTGTTTACACTCACATCCGGTCGCGACAGGGTCACCCACGGAACAAATTCTCCCGACCCTTTTACCCACATCCGAATTTGCAGCAGCAAATCATTATGCAAGTGATGCATTAGTTCTGGAAAGCGGCAGCATTGGAGCAATTTTTGGGAAGTGCCATTTTTATGCCAAAATGGTGCAAAATGGTGCTCGAATTGTCAACTGAGTGTATGCCACGCCCCCACCTTGTATTCTTCACACAGCCTGACTGTCTAAACATATGTACTTTCTATGCGTGGTTGGAGCTGGCAATGTGGCGAGTCTGTCAGCAGCAAAGCAAATTGCCACATTTGGGGGGGTCCAATGGTGGGGATGACCTAATTGTCCATCCGGTTCACATGTATGAGGTTATGCAAAATGAGTACCTTAAGGCCAGCTGAGCTGCCATTGTTTGGTAAATACAGCTTTGTAACCCTTAGCTAAGGTCAGCCATGGGAGGAGGCAGAATATTTCAAGTTTGCATTACTGTCATAAGCTTGATGAACAGCATCTCGACTAATTTTCAAGTGTAATTCCAAAGTACAATCAATTACTCACTCTGTTCATCAAACTCAAACCGGTGAGCGGTTGAACCAAGCAGCTGTGTGCAACTATTTGATGTTCGCTTGCACTCTGCACCTTTCCCTGTCTTGCAGATCTCCGAGCTTGATGATGACAAGACCAAGACTGTGGGCTCCCTAGATTTGCCCAAGAAGGACGCTTAGGTGCCACAAGTTTTTGCCTGCATTTCAGTGTATTTTTTGCCATCAATCATGGACACGTACGGTTTGCTGTGCTTGCTGCTTTTGCTTGAGTCTGAGTAGACATGGAACTGGGACCAGCAGTGTACTAAGACTCGTGTACCTCAATCAATGGTCAAGTGCAGTTGGTTAACTTAGATTCATTGGCTAGCTAAGGCTTGGCCTGTGGGTGTGCTTTTGCACGGTAGAGGCTAAGCCATCGTGGCACCTCTAGCTGTATGGTACAGAAAGGCCAGCGGGTTACACAGCTGCAAAAAAAGGGCATGGTTAGAGACATAGATCAGCCAAGGTCCCTAAGGTCCACAGCAAAATGACCAGGATCAATGGGCTCACACTTCAGCAGCCTTTCCTTGAGCAAGTAGGATTGTGTGAAACTATTCATAGCAGATTAGATGTGGGATGACCAGCAATAGCAATCATTGCACCGTGAGCTCAGTTGCATGTCAGCTTGCAAGATCTTTCACGCAGTGGAGCTGTTGCTTTGAATTAAAGCATGGTGTAGCCGTACTGCCGCCCGGACCCAGTTGAACTGTAGAGACTCTAGACCACACTCGCACACGACTCACCAAGAAGGGGTTGTGTCTTTGACCATCATAAGGTAAGGTAAGGTTTCAAGGCTGTATCCGCCGAACGAGGGCAGCTTAGCCGGTTGTGGCCTGACCATCATAATCCTCTTGAGCACTGTCAGCAGGCATTTTTGTGAAGGTTTGTCCATTTCTTTACCCTGTTGTAAGAATGGGGTGGCCCAAACCTGCCTTGTATACATACAGCAGAAATTGCATCCGTTTTAAGGAGCCACATGTACATGTGTAACCTTAAAGAAAAGACTACGCTAACAAGGTAACCCCTGCTTGCGTGAATTAAGGAAGAACTTTACATCTGGTGCAAGCACCAGGCAAACCTCCACCATCAAACGAGGAAGAGGGCCATTAGTGGGGGTCGGGAGGGTTCTGAAGAGAGCCATATGTTCTTTCCTTGGTGTTTTTCAACCTCCAAGTCGTATTTATGATCTTTGTTGCATATTGAATAGAATGCGTATTTAGATCGAGATTAAGTTTTCTTACTCTACACCGGTCTAGGCCAAGCTTACTGAGAGGTAGTTCAGTGTGAAATTTATAGATGGTCCCCATCACTCCAATAAGGATGGTATGTAGGCTTACTTTGTGGCATTGCTCAGCAGGCTGCGCAAAATCTTTAAGTAAGGTCATGTTCTTATATGAACTGTTTGATTCAGAAATTACCAGCTGTGAATGGACGTAGCGCTGCAACATTACGAGTGCCCCATCTGCAAGGAAGGCACTCACAGCGATGACCATCCAGCCTAACCTTGCATGCGCCATCATAAAAGAGAGGAGGCAGATTGCTTGTGTAAGAGTTGAAGCACATCACCTCAGACTTTTGCAACTGACATTGAGAGACTTTCTTCATGCGTATGCTCGTAGTTTGTTCAACATAGTCTGCATGTGGTCGTTTTACATGAGGCAGAGGTCATGTGCGAACAGCATGAGGGTCACCCAAAAATTTGGAGAAAGCAAAAGAGCATGAAGGAAAAGAAAGAAAGAAAAGAAAAACCGCAAGCAGCAAAAAAGGAAAAGAAGTTAAGTTACATAACTGTACCTGCTGAACGAGGGCAAGTACATTTAAGAAGTGCAACTTCTGGCCTGCTCATAGAAAGTGAGTTGTTCAGAAATACACTTGTGTTGTCAGGGCTCTTCTGGTGCAAGCACCGTTTGGCTTTCTGGTTTTTGGAAGATGTGACGCATCGGAGCTACGGTCACCAATTCGTAGCATAGAAATAGCCCTAGCCTAGTATAGCCGTAGCAGTGGCTATAAAACAGTGACTGGTCCGGCTGCTCGATCCCGCTGCCCACCAGGTCCCGATTTCACTGATTTGACATGTGATTAATTTAAATAGTTCACTCAAAACAATGATTTTAGAAGTTTAATTGGTGTTGAAGAACCCTGTTTAGATATACAAGTAAACTGCCATCACCATCAATTACTGATTGAGGTTAGTAACCTACTCGCGCGACAAGCGCGCCTGTGGCGCACCACCTAACCAATCAAAAAAAGAAGAATCTAAAGTTTTATAATCCAATGATGGATCAGAGGATGGTGATGGCCTACTGTAATGATGAGAAAAAGCCGAGACATGTACTTCATACAGGACCAAGTGGATACGGCTTGACTCTTAAAACAGCTGCACTAGTACACTAGAACCAGACAGATTGGCGCATGCTATCAGATAGAATTATCTCTATACATTCAGGTGATATCTGGCAAGAAAATGCTGCGCATGCAGATTTACGGACAGCAGACCCTACAATTCCTTTTGATTCACTGAAGTATGAGGCCCAAAACAATATCCATAGAAAATAGAGATGCTCAAGCCCTTAAGCCACGTGCCTTTACAACCTTTAGAAGAGATCTTGGACAGGTCTTGCATAACCCCAACAGCAACAAAACAAGCCAGACAAAACCAAGCACTCAAATACACATTTACACCTTGAATGTTAGAGGCTTGTCGAAAAGCCGCTTGGACATTCAACAAGCTCTACACTGTCACAAACCAGATATATGGTTCTAACAGAGACAAAGCTAAATTAATTGAGGAGAAGGCCTTGGCTAAATGATCTGCTCAAAAATTGCAAGAGTTGGTCTTCCCCCATTGCGACTGGGGGCACCTTGGTTTGTGTCCGGAGCAAGCTCACTGTCCTTAATCCCACAAGCCTCATAGAGATGGATACTAATGGACGATTAGTGGCTGAAGAAATAGATGCTAAAAACACACCCCTCCTACTCTTGGGCACATACTGGCCGTCAGGCTGTAGCGCAAAGGCTCTATAATTGAGAAAAGAACTGCAAGCTCAGATAGCACACTTTATAGAAAACAATGGCCAAGCAGTCTCAATCGTCCTAGGGGATATGAACGTCACACTCTATGATGACGATAGATCAAGCTGCCTCCGTTACCCAGCAGATGATATATACAGACAGTATGTTGATGAAAGTCAATTATAACCGATAGATGCCAAACGCGGAGAATTACAAGAACTTAACTTGCTTAGACAATGGACACACCAGCAGGCCACGGCTAACTTAGGTAAAAACTTAAACGCCCAATACACAAACAGTAAAATTGATGATATACATCTCCCAGCAAATATTGCTAGCAGAGTTGCTTTCATAAGCAAGTGTTACCTTGGCTATCAAAGCGATTATATACCACTCTATACAACAATCACCACTGACATCCTAAATTGCCAGATTCAAAGAAAACAAACAAGCCAGCCCATGAAGGGAAACAAAAACAAAACTCTTGCACGTCCGATCTCTGAAGCTGATCAACTATCCTTCACCAATGCCATTCTTGATCCAGCACACAGATTGCTACAAAAACTAGAAGTGATTCAAAGATGACTTAATCCAATTCATGATGAAGCACGAGGATTTCTAACCAGTCTTGAAAGCAAAAGCGCCAAGTCCACTTTTAAACTACGTGAGCTGGGAAAGAGGACTGCAACAGAAGTCGTTGAGGAGCAAGCGCAAGCTATTATAGACTTGATGTATGCTGCCAACAAAGGGGCTCTAGAGGTTTGCACGACAACTTTGGCTGGCACCAATACTGGCCAGCACTACATAAATTGCCCTACAAGTAGAAAGAGACAGAAGATCACCAAGCGATTGAACACCATAAAATGCTTCAAATCTCAGCTCAAATCTGTAACAAGCTCAGCAACGTCTTTCGAAGAACTAGATGAACAATACCCAGAAAACCATTCCCTCAACTGTGCTGCGCATGACTTGAACAACTCCATGCCGTAGCACATCAGACAAGGGACTATACACAAACAAATACGGAATGCTGAATATCATATAAAGAGCAAGCTAGCCCTTAAAGACAAAGCACATGCCAAAGAATGCCATCAAAAAGAAAGAAAAAAGCAGCAAAAGACAATAAATAAATAGCCCCAAAAAGCCCATGAGCAAATCTTTGCAAGTTCTTATCAGAAACGATCAGGCTTATCAGCCCTCAAAGATCCAAAGACAGCCAACATAACATCTGACCCGCAAATGGTTAAGGATATCATTTTTGACTTTTACAAGCAGTCCCTGTCAGCTGTCAAACCCAAAACAGGCAAATACCTACCGAATAAAGCACCCCGACATTACCCAAGGGAACAAATGCAGGCCCCTGATCCATTTGAAGTTGAGTCACGTATTACAAGGGATGAAAAGAAAGGAACACGAGAGAGAGACCCTGGCTACACTCCTCAATCATAGACCTGGCTACATTCCACAAATGCATACGATCATTGAGCAAAAACAAGTCCCCAGGCCTTGATCGAGTGGTGAATGAAGTACTCACAATGCTGCCACCTACTTTCAGCCAAACTATACACAAGCTTTTTACAATAATGGGGGCTACTGGCTACACCCTGGAAACCTGGAAAACAAGCGAAACAGTCCTCATAGACAAAGAAAAGGGGGATGAAACTGACTATACATATTTTAAACCTGTAGGAATGGCCAATACTCTATATGAGCACTGGACACGCATGTTGACAAACACTTTGCATGAATATGCGGAAGCAAATTGCCTACTAAGGACCAGCCAGGCGGAAAGCAGAAAGATACAATACACCGGCTTCAGAATATCATAATGGCCCTAGAAGACGCTAAACTCTTTAAACAAGACATGTACGCGTTGATCGTAGACTTCACCTCTGCATTTAGTACAACAGACCATGACAGGATGCTATGGATCATGTATGACCGAGGCTTCCTCACGGACGCCATAGCGGTAGTAAAGAACCTTTACCAAAATGCCACAACCCAGGTCCGTCTACCCCAAGGAGGACACACAGACCAAAATCCTGTCGAATAAGGGACAATACAAGGAGATACTGTGTCCCCCTTTTTGTTCCTCTTGTACATGGAACCACTCCTCAGGTGGCTTTAAGTGGGAGGACGTGGGTATAGCCATGCCTGCCTAATACCAGTATGAAAACCTAGCAAGGCACAACATACCTGATAATGATAAAATTAGCAATGGCTCTTTTGCAGAGGACCTCTTATGCTTAACTCAAAGATTGTGCAATCTTCACATACAGGCTGACAAACTCTCAAAATATGCAGATTGGGCAGCCCTCCAATTGTCAGGAAAATCAAAAGTAATAGGTATTCTGCATCTAGCCAAGCAGACCGGCATATACGGAACGGATCAAAGTCAACATCTAAAAACCCAGCTAAAAGAGAAGGTATTTGTTCAAGGGCAGCATGCTCAATTTATAAGAGACACGAACCCCTTCAAATACTTAGGCGTCACTCTCACAAAGAGCCTTAGTTGGAGCTACCAGCACAAATGTATGACAGATAACCTTACTCATAACCTCAACGCCTTAAGTAAATCATATGCATCCCCATCACAAAACAAACGTATTATAAGTACTGCCATCATACCAAGCCTAGCTTACCCCTTTCCGGTGGTACCATGCACTCCTAATCTAACAAACAGATGGGACCAAAAAACAGGACATTGTGTGAATAAAAAGTTTGATATGGACAGGACCAACCCCTCCACAGCCATCGTCAGAGAACACACACAGTCATTTGGACTAGGATGCCCTCCTGTGAGTGTGGAATATCATACGCACTGTGTAGAGGCCTTGACTAACAGTCTAAATTGTACAACTCCAAGACATGCAAAAATAACAAAGACACTTCCGCTCAAACATATTACAAACCTAAACCTGATAGCTGATGCACTTCTTGTAGCCGAAAAAACCTCTTCGATGCCCATGCGGAGACTGATTGGACTATAATCTGAGACAAAACCTCTTCGATGCCCATGCGGAGACAGATTGGACTATAATCTGAGAGTACGCCAGTTGCTGAGCATACAAAGATCAAAACTACGCATGTTAATTGACAACGATGAGCATTTCACAAACAAGCTTGGCAAAATATTGCTGCTTGTATCTAACAAGGAAATTATGTTCACCATTCAGAACTTGATAGTGAGCATAGTTGATTCCCTCAAATCTCTCGGAGTAAACAGCCTTACAAAATTATTCCAAGGGTATAACAATAGCCATGTCGTATCACTGACCTCTCTCCAAGACAAATGCAGAAACAGCTGGAAGGAGAATCATGAACAAGCATTTAGATGCTTGGTTGCTCTACCCAGCAGCCCGCCCACTCAGGATATAACACCTGATATAGCTCGGAATATCTTCAAGTCAAGCAGAATTCCAACCTTACCAACTCTCGTAACAAACCATACTCCTACACAAATAACTAGGGAACCCTCATCTATTCCCGGCCTGGTCACTCCTTTTGCAAGACAAAAAATACAACCAACTTGAGTCCTGGCAACTGTGATACAGCTAAAAAGAACTACTATACAGCCAAAATAATGCACCAAAACGATATGTCCACCCTATAACTGGCAGGAGACTGCGTGAGCCAAGTTCATCAAATCCTAAATTAGAAAAAAGCACCAAAACTGCAAATGATACCTTGATTAACCTCCAGCAACAATCATCCCTCCAGGATGAGGCAAACAAGACGAACTCAAGAGATATGGACACAGAATTTTCAGGATCGAACAACAGAAGGCCACTGTATAACCAATGGTTATTAACCATCAGACATGCAGCTAGAGTCCAGATAAGACAAATCACAAGGATGAGGACAAGTAGGAACCAATACAAACAACCGAATACACATCCTGAACATGTGCAATTGTCTCAACAACCGTTGATGAAGGGTCCACCTTCACATACTCAAACTGTGACACAAACCCATGATTTGAGCCTGTGGTCAGCTGAACCTACGAGGGGCTCAGAGAAGCAGCTATAAAAAAGAGTATGAAGCCTAGACCCAAGAAGCATGCCCTCACTTCCCAAAAGGAACTAACAAGGCTTGACAGCTCAGACCTGGCATCCTCCCTCTGGAACTATAGAAAGAACACAGCAGCACACTTTAAAGACCCAACAGAAATGTTGAACACCATCTATCATGACCACCTCCAAGCTAGAAGGGTATTAGACAGTAAAATATGTTTAAACCAAAGGAAAAGGAAATTTGACCAAAATGAAGTAGCAGGAAATAAAAAACAACATTTAGTGCAATAAGAGCCTCTAGTGGTAGAAAGATGGGCACTGCCAACTATAAAGAAGGTCAAAGATATTCAAATTAAAAGCATAACAAACCTAACTAGATGCTGCTTTGAGGATGCCAGCTGTGAAATATGCTGTGATCCTCGGACTAAAGAAGAACAGCTTGACCCAACGACGGACATGTATCAGTGTAGTACTTGTCACAGGACATACCATTGGCAATGCCTCTTGGACCTAGAATGCTATACTGATGCCCAACGTGATGGTATCATGGCAAATGATGATTGAGCATGTCATGCTTGTAGCCACATAACCCCTACCCCAAAAAAGGAGTCAGAGCAAGAGTTAATAGAAATAACCTGGGCTCCGACTTGGGAGCTGGAAGGACTATAAATGAATGGAAGAGCCTCAAAACAAGAGTTTCTGAATATGATACCCAAGTACAAGCACCAAAAGATACAAGCTATGATAACCTGGAACGCCAAGGCTTTGACCTTCATCCAGATCCTTTAAATACTTGGAAAACAACATAAGGAGATACGATCAGACAAAAAGCTGTCTTTGAAATGCAGCTTACTAACCCAGAGCTGGATATTCAACCAGCTGGGAAATGCGAAGTGTGGATCAGAGAGATAATTCAAATTACTCAAGTCAAGGTGGCAAGGACAGAAGCTCACTGCATTGACACAGAAATTCCTATAAGCCCTACAAACTATGCCACACTTCCACAAGTCTCAGATGCTACAAGGGCTTGTATATACACCCCTGATGGAAAATGTGTTGGTATGCTGAGTACTAAGCTACACATAAATCTAGCAAATGCCTTCCACCATGCACAGGCTTCAGGCTATCACAATCAAGTCATACCTAAACACCCAAAGACCTTAAATCTGACCTAGTTGGTCTCCTCTCTTACAAACAGGAATGCACCTCGAAGGTTCATAAACAAATAAGTCAATAAGTTAAAGACACACACATGCGAGCCTTACCTGATCACATACTTCAAGCACTTCAAGCATGGGCTATGGTGACCAAGGACAGAACAGCATCTGATTCAAGCTTTGGCTGTTCATTCAAAGAGGTGTGGAGCAAAAGGAAAAGAGGTATAGTTTTTGGATCCAATTCCAATCCTTTAGCTACTAAGTTCACAGGCGTCTCGGTATGCCACCCTCTCTATGACGATAGTGTCATGCTTAACATGGTGCGCCATGCAATCTACTCATCTATTTCCACTGAAAGTGTTACTGCAACTTTCCTGCTCCTCCCAAATTGTAAGGGCCTTAATGCAAATGCTTACATGCAGATTCTTACAAAATATCCAGAGCATTGTACTATCTTGGGCACTATTCCCCAGGCATCAGTGACCTATCGCAGACAAGATTTATGGATTGGAAACAATACAAGCTCTCCAGCTCCTGAACAAGATCTTGAAATTATTGTTATATGGAATAATGAAGCACAGCACATGCTATTCGATGAGCACCCAAGGTGGTGTGCAGCCTTGTCTAATGCCATACCCGAGGCAATTTTCCAGCCCTGCCCACATCCACCCACTCAGAACATGGCAAAAGTAATCAAAATACCAAGATCATTTCGGAAGAAATTGAATGACTCAGCTTTCACACAGAATACTAGATCTATCACTACAGCCCCTAACCTCACAGCACTTACAAATAATTATCTTAGATTGAAGGTTCCAGACTGGCGTCTGTGGGCCTGCACTGATGGTAGTTGCCTGACATATAAAAGTCAACAACGTGTTGGAGCAGGAGTCTTTATACCTGCGACAAAAACAGCCATCTATGTTAACTCTGGCGGAGTTGGGATAAGCAATAGAACTGACTGGCATAGCTTCTGCACTAAGGGCAAAGTGTACCCACATAGCCACGGATAGTGCCTGTTCTCTATCTCAGATATGGAAGCAATTCTTATTTCCCGAATAATACAAAACACACACAAAAATCAAACTCTTGGAAAAAGCATCTCCATGATTATCGAATCAGATACTCCCATCAACTTTTGTAAAGACCACATCGGTGTGATTGGAAATTCATTTGCGGATGCTATAGCAAAACATGCTGCTCTCTATAACTATGGGCATGACGAAGCATTCCCACCACCATCACCTGACGGTAATCCTTTCGCCCATATATACTGGCTTGCAGAAGAGAACAATGAGACTACTCACACTACCACTAATATCAGCCTTGCACACTACAAAACATTAAGGACAAACTAAAAGCTCACATGAGCAAGCATCACAGACTTGGAGATGCTAATACTAACACTGAGCTGCGCTCTTTTCTTGGCTCAGCCAACTATTTCCGGAAATGTGTTCAAGGATTTTCCTCCATTGTCTTCCCATCGGTTCAACTGACAAAGAGTCAGGCCAAATTTGACTGGACAGACAAGCAGGAATGCGCTTCCCGTCAAATCAAGCAAGCCTTGATATCCGCCCCTGTGCTTAAGCTGCCTGATCCGAACAAGCCATACGAGCTTATTGCTGATGCATCTGTCAATGCAATTGGAGTTGTCCTGGTTCATTCAAGAAGGACATCCGGTAGCTACCTATAGCTTATTACAGCCGCAAGCTATAGCTTATTACAGCCGCAAATTTGCACCTGCTGAAAAGAACTTTACGACTGGTGAACAGGAATTGCTGGCAAAACATGATGCACTCCTACAATGGAGATGTTGTTAGGAAGGACCTGAGATCAAACTTGAGACAGACCACAATCCGCTTGTGTATCTGGTCTCCCAGCCTTTGCTTTCACGCAGACAAGCAAGGTGGATGGAATTTTTCTTCAGGTTCAATTACAAAAGGGTATACTGTCCTGGCAGAGCCAATGTGGCTGATCCGTTATCAAGATATTCTGCAATGAGCTGCAATATGATGCTGAATAGTTTCAGCAATCCGAACAATTCAACTTACAAAGCCATAGTAAATGGTTATGAGCTTGATGAAATGTTTTCCAATCCGCAACACATTCGCAATTTTTAAACAAGTCCCAGTGGACTTTTTGAAAAATTTCGGGGGGAATCGGTTAGTCATTGTCCCAAATTTTTTTTTCAATTCGAGACCATATCTTATTTGTGAACCACAGCATTTCGCTTGCATCCGGGCATTGACAAGACGTTCAGGCGGCAGGCGGTGGGGCGCCTGCGATGGAAATTCGACTACCCACTGGTGGCCACGGCCCCTCCCGGTCCATATCCTCGCAACCTGTGGGTTCGGGGTTCGAACCTCACTGGAGGCTGGCTAAGCTGCCCTTGAAAACTTTAAACTAAAACCTTCAGCTGGCAATTATCAGCCATTAAACCAATTAAGCCAATGAGCCAAACGTCATGGCTTTCATACAACCTCAATCTTGTAAATCTCTCTTTTCACATGAATGGGCCCCAACAAATCCCCCATGGCCCACTGGCAGGATGGTGAGTCGTCCCTGAGATTTTGAGTTGTGCCCCAAGACTCCTTGCCGCATTCACATAAATGACCTGAACTCATGCGATGCACGTACTAGCTTGGGCACTATCTTGGGCCTCACATTTGGCAGATGCACGCATTTAAATCGTTTCCCTTCACAAACTAGGCATTCATAATCAGGGCCAGTTGCTCTTTCATGATCAGGATGAAGCCATTTACTGGGAGCCAAAGGCAGCCACACATTGAAAAAGAAAAAAAAGGGGGAAAAATGTAGTTGTATATACTCCTGCAACACAGCGAAGCTGTTTAGGGTTGCCAAGTGCAGACGACAAATGATGTAATTCCCAGTTCAATGGGACGACTGGCACGATTACATTTGGACACTATTACCTCTTCACATCCTATCATACTGTTTGAACCAGTGTCTAATGATATCATGATTTCTTGAACACCTCGCTGTTTGTTCGGGAC
>LKMJ01001480.1_pt1 | contig 20749 bp, 19 predicted proteins | sample 643391 | NCBI WGS metagenome assembly LKMJ01 (sample SAMN04112250, study PRJNA286221) | soda lake metagenome | biome: soda lake; feature: Kulunda Steppe; material: water; isolation source: sample PL-Br10 brine of Picturesque Lake | place: Russia: Kulunda steppe | collected 2010-07
CGGTCTGGTCTGCGACTCGTTCGAGCGCATCGCCTCCCTCCTCGTACAGGTTGACCACTGCTGCCATCCCGGGTGCGAGGTGTTCGACCACCCGAACGATCGACTGCCGGACGTATCCATCGTCGCTATCCGCGTAGAGATCGGTCAGGTCGTCGAACCTCGCATCGAACAGCTCGATGCGTTCACGCACGCCCAACGACTTGACCTCCTCGACCGCGGGATTAACTCGATCGGGATCGCCCGAGGTAACGTCGTTAGCGAACTCTTCCCAATCGGACTTCATGTATGCGTCTTCGAGCGGTGACCCCTTGAGTTCACGTGTCTGATGAAGTGTTTTCCCAAGGATTCCGATGGGATGCGGGACGGTGTCCGCCACGTGAGTCGTGAGGGTATTTAACACGTGGCCCAGCGTATGCCGAAGTAATGCCAACTGATCTCGACGTGTTGTCCTCCGAGCTTGAAGGGAAGCTTCGGCCTCCCGTCGACGTCATGCTCGACCCCTCCTTACTGGTTGCTAATGCTTCGCTGGAACGGGTGACGAACTCCGACCTGTTCGATGCACAGGCACAGGCTACGCTCGGTCAGAGCTTGACGCAACCGCGGGTTGGTGACATTCACGTCCCCGGCTCCTTTCGACATCTACTGGATGAGAGCGATCGTATCGACCCAAAGCGGATGCCGGCATGGAACTTCTACCGCGGGCAAGCGGATCCTGCCGAGGCCGGGGCTGCCGTCGAACTGCTCGACGAACACGGTGTCCGTCCGTTTATTGAACGAACGGAGGCACGCTTGAACTGGTCACAGGCGATCGATGCCTCACAACAATCCGATCGACTGGTGGCGATACTTCAAGAGGAGTGTGGATTTCTCGCGGAAGGCGGGATCCTCCTTTCCCGAACGCCGGAATCCCTTCGTGTTCTTCGAGACGCCGGCGTCGTCACCATCGATATCGGCCGCGCGGAACTCGCTGCGGATACTCGCGAGCGGCTCGTCGACGTGGGGTATGGCGATCCCGCGAGCTGTTGTGCGTTCGCCATCTCGACCGTCTCCGAAACGGTAAACGGACTCGCCAGTTCTCTCCTTGATGAGCACGCGGATCTTCTTTGCTATCGGCTCGGGAAATAGCGACGGCTAACAGCAGTCCTCCCCACGAATGTATCGTCCGTCGAGGGCGAGTGGGTTGTCCTTCGACAGCGCAGTCCCGCATCGGTCACACTGCTGCTCGTCGAGTATCCCGCTACCGACCGCAAACGGGAACGTTTCGGTGACGACCGTGTCACCGTCATTGAGCGTCAGTTCGAGATCTCCCCGCTCGTACTTGACCCCGGTGAGCGTCACCGGACGAATCCGGACGGTGAGCGCGTGTCGATCACGGATCTCACGTCGCCGTTCGGGGAACCCGGCGTCGATAGCCGTCTGCAGTTCATCCCGTTCTTCGCGGAGTTCGTCGCGCTCCGCGCGGAGTCGCTTCCGCTCTCGTAACGCCTCCACGCGCTCGCTCTGCTCCGACGACGTGTCAACCTTCTCAGTCGCCTCTTCGATCCGGTCACTCAACCGGTCGATCTCCCCATTCAGCTCGTCGAGTCGCTGGTTCACGTATTCGCGGTACTCCTCGAGTTCGACTTCGGAGGCACGGGTCGCCCGGTGCCGCGTTTCTTCGACTACCGAACCGACATCGTCCTTGGCGATCTCTTGGGCTGCTTCGAGACACTCACGTACGGTATCCGGAGCGAACGACCCGCCAGAGGAAAGTGTCCCGTCCATGCGCTCGGCGAGGTCGAGATACGTCTCCGCCAATCGCGGACGTGATTCGTGGTCGTTTCGGTCGACCGCGACTGCGCGGAGTTCGTCCGTCTCGTACTCGCTGACCGTCTCGATGCCGACGTGAAACAGCGCACAGATCGCTTGCCGGTCATAGTACGGCGTGAACGACTGGTCGACGATGTCGACGGTACTCGCCTCGAGCCACTCGGGCAACCGGAAGGTGATGTCGTCGGCGGTGAGCGCGATCGACCCGACAGGGCTCCTCTCGGCTGCCTCGTCGAACAGCCGTTCGACGAACGCGCTTCCGGGAGCGAGCGCGATCTCGTCGCCGTCGACCCCGTCGGGCTCCGTTGTGACGACGAGCGTCACACCGTCGAGTTCGATGTCCGTGTCCGCATCCTCGGGGATCGTCACCGTCCAGCGGCGGCCGTCCTTTTCGACGTCGGCGCCGAGCGACCGGAGGTACGCGTCGGTGAACCGCTCGACGGCCTCCTCGGTGATCGCTGCCGCGGCGTCAGTCATCGCTGGCCCCCAAATCGAACCCCTCGAAGACACCGCTGTTGAAGTCGCTCACCTTGTCGGCGAGGTCGCGTTGCTCCTGTAGGTCGACGGCCATCGCGTCGAAGTCGTTCTCGAGGTCGATCTCGGAGTCCGCCTCGACCAGCCGATCGAAGATCTCGTCCTCGAAGTTCCTCCCGGTCTTCTCCAGCCGGGTCAGGATCTCGCTCAACTCGCCGACGGACTGCTGGAACAGGTCGATCTTGTGGTAGAGCTTCTCCAAGACGTACTCCTCGATGGTGTCTTCCAGTGCGAGGTTGAACACGTACACCTCGCGATCCTGTCCGATCCGGTGGATGCGCCCGATGCGCTGTTCGACCTTCATTGGGTTCCACGGCAGGTCGTAGTTGACCATCACGTTGCAGAACTGGAGGTTGCGTCCCTCGTTCATGGCGTCCGTCGAGACGAGGACGCCGCCCTCGTCCTCGAAACGCTCGACGATCGCCTCCTTCTCGTCGCTGGAATGGCCGCCGTGGAACGCGTGGACGGTGTGGCCGTCGGCGGCGAGCGCGTCCAACAGCTCGGTCTGGGTCGCCCGGAACTGCGTGAACACGATGACGCGTCCCTTGTCCACGCGCTCGCGGGCCTCATTGACGATGTGGCCGAGTCGCTCCTGTTTCGTCGGTAGCTCGACGGCGTTCGCGCGGTCGACGATCTCTCTGAGCTGGTCGGCGTGTGCGGGCGGCGGGTCGTCGCCAGTATCAAGCTGCTTTTCGACGGTCTGCCTGAGCGCGGCCGGGCTACTGACGACCTCCTTCTGAAGCGTCATCAGGACGAGTTTCTGCCCTTGACTCTCGCTGTACGCACCTCGGACGTACTTGGTGACCGCCTCGTAGAGGGCGCGCTCGGCGGGCGACGGCGCGAAGGTGCGTGTGGTGACGTTGCGCGGGGTGAAGTCGATGTCCGTCTCCTCGCGGCGGTTGCGGATCATCACCTCGTGGAGCCGGCGCTGGAGTTCGTCGCGGTTGACCAGCGTCTCCTGTCCGGACTCCACGAAGTAGTTGTGGAACGCCTCCCGCGTCCCGAACAGTCCCGGCCGGAGCAGCGAGATGACGTTGTAGAGGTCGGTGACGTCGTTCTGGATCGGCGTCGCCGTGAGGAAGAACGCGTAGTCGTACGACAGCCGGTCGATCAGGTCGTATCGGTCGGTCGTCTCGTTTTTGACGTAGTGGGCCTCGTCGAGCACGAGGACGTCCCAGTCGCGTGCGAGGACGGTCGTGCGGTGGCTATCGCTTTTCGCGGTGTCGATGCTGGCGATGATCCGGTCGTGGGCGTTGAACCCCTCGAACTCGTCGTCGTAGTTGCAGACGAACTCAAGGCCGAACTTCTCCAGCATCTCGGCTTGCCACTGTTGAGCCAACTGGGCCGGGGTGAGGATCAGGACGGCGTCGTCGGTGCCGCGGTAGTGCATCTCCTTGAGGATCATTCCGACCTCGATCGTCTTCCCGAGGCCGACCTCGTCGGCGAGCAGTGCCTTCCCGCCCATCTCGAAGAGTGCGCGATGGGCGGCGTCGACTTGGTGTTCGAGGAGTTTGACGTTCTCCTCGTCGAGGTGCGCGAGCGATCGGAGTTCGGTGTCCGGTTGGCCGGCTTGGAGGCGATTGCCCTGTACGGTGAGAAGGTGGTCGTCTATCGACGACGCGTCGTCGTTCCGGCCGGCAAGATCGTCGGCGTCCTCGTGACGGATCTCGACGTCGACGAGGTCGTCGGGACTCATCTACTGTTCCCGGGTCGCCCACTCCCCTAAAGATTTGCTGACTGAGAGGACAATCTTGATACGGGACGGAGTGCCCTGAATAATCAGCTGAATGTCTCCTGAGAAAACTGCAGCCACGAGCATCTCTGACCACTCCGGGATCGCCGAACAGTTGCTTCGCGTGTTTGAGGCGTTCGCCAAAGAGTTCCACGAACGAGAGATCCCGGGTCACTTCTCGAACGTGATGCGTGACGGGAAATATCTCAAGGGGGACACCGTCGGGCAGGAACCCGAGCGGTTCGTCGAGGAACATCTCATCTGGCCCACGCTGTCCGTGCTGGGGTACGACTACCGCCCTCAACCGTACGGCTTCCCGAAATGGGACAAGACGACACCCGATTTTTCGGTTCTGAACCTCGATCTCCCGTTCGAATCCGTAACCGTCGGCGAGGTCAAAACGCCAAACAAGTTCGAGTACGCTGAAGATGACCTCAAGGCATATTTCAAACGGGATCTGGGTGATCCGACGATCGGATTCGCCACGGACGGTGTGACGTGGCTCGTCTTGGCCCGGCCGGAGAAGTCCACTAACCACGAGGAGATCGCCCGCATCGATCTCTCTCCGGCATTCCGCAAGCTGCCGAGTCTCCACGAGGAAAAGGAGTCGTACGACCTCATGGCCACTCGAAAGAGCATCGCCGAGATGGAAGCTCTACAAAAATATTTCGTCAAAGAGCAGATCATCGAGTGGCACGACCGCGTATCGCCGAATTAACGACTAACGTCGAGTTTTTGCTTGGGGAATTTAGCGGCAATTCTGTTGGGTATAGGTTTATTATCTCCGTCGTTCACGGTTCTCTCACGAGGTAGTCACCTTCCGTCCCGGAAGGGAACACAGATCATGACAGAACACACTCCATCAGGGAGTGGCAACACTACCCCACCCCTGAAACGAGCGACGCTCTGGGCCGGTCTCATATCGGCAATAGTGATGAGCTCAGCAGCTGTTGTGATGCTACTCGAGATGGATTCGCAGCCCGGACTGTCCTTGTTCTTCTCCCTCTGTGTTACTCAGGCGTTCCTGATCTATTTGGCTGTAGAACAGTAGTTGATGCCTTCTGGACGTAGTCTAGATAATGTAGGCAAGTCCGTCACGCTGTGTTTTCACCAGATCAATAGATAGTCGCTCAAGAGCGTAGTTCACTCTCCGTTCGTTCTTATGACAGCCAATCCGGGAGCCAATCTGTCGGATCTGGCAACGGTGGGAGATATCGTTCTATCGGCCCCTGTGAGCGTCGAGGCATCGGAGCTACGGGAGCGCCTTCGAGGTCGGTCGAATTCACTGCACGCCGGATGTCTTCCTCACTCAGGTCAAGATCGATCTCGTGGTCGTAGTCAATCTCACGTGCCTCAGCTTGCAGGTCATCGAGTTTCTCTGAGATGAATTCGATCCTGTCCTCTGATGTGACGTTATATGGGAGTGCGCGAAGAGCCCAGTGGAGTTCACTCATCATTGCTGCGATACATCCGTTACAGCCGTGGTTTGCGTATCGTAGGATACTTCGATTCGACGCGAAGCGTGTGGCCGACCATGCCATTCGGTACGGGGCGGTGCTGTGCCACAGAACTACCTCCGCACCGAAAGCAAGGCACGCGTACATGAACCGCTCGACTTGACTCGGCTCCGGTGGCTCGTCGATCGCGCACGCAGCGGATTGGAGGTTATTGAGAGCACCGACTAACGGTATGAAACGCGTTGCCCTGTCGTAATCTCCTTCGATGGATCGTACCATCGACTCATCGATAGCCGAGGTGATCCGTTGTTCGTTCAGAATCCGAACGGCGAAGCGAACTCGACGGAGTTGGTCGTCAAGTTCATCGGTCGCTTCGATAATTTCCTCTGTCGGTGTAGTCGATTGAGATACGTCTTGACAGAGTGCATTCGCACAGGTGATCAGGGCGTCATCTCCCTCGGTTTCTTCGATGTCTTCCAGTGAATCAAAGAACTCATTCTCTACAGTGCTGGTGCTGGGACTAGCGGCAGATGGTTTTGCCGAAAATAATGGAAGGCTAGCGGCTATGCTTTTGAGAAGTAGACGACGCTTCATCGGATATGTCTATAATTACAGTATAAGATGAAAGGCTTTCCGACAGTTTTGAAAATAGCCTGTGTACGGCCTCGTGTCTACGTTGGGTTTTTATAGGCATGCTGAAGCAAATGTGTATCCAGAAACATGGCTGAATGGAATTATCCTTACTTCGAGAAGCAGATCGACTATTCATCCACAGAGCAGCGAAAGCAGATCGGGAAGAATCATTTTGTAGGAGATCATCGATCTGAACTTGCGGAGGAATTCAAACGAAGTCACAGCAGGAAGAAGTGTTAGGGTTGCTCGCGACGAATTCCTGAAGAGACGAAGACACGCGATCATCTCATCTACCCGAACTTCGGCCATGATCACGCAATCTGGTGGGCCGGGTTTCCCCAGTTTCAGTCTTGGAACGTTGGTGACTAATCTCGAAATAAGACCACCGATTACGAGTTCGGATTCCGCTGTTTTGCCGTCGGGAGTTGTTGTTCTTTGGCCATCTCTACTGCTGTTTCCAAGTCCAGATTGATGAAAAGTGCTTCCGAAATGTCCTCGGATACACCCTCAAAGAACGAAGGATAATCTCCGGAGTGTAACTGGGCTGCACCACGAGAGAGATACACCCCACTGTCATTGAACGCACGGATCGCAAAACAGGGCTTCGATGACATCACGCCGAAGGAGACGGTGGTTCCGTCTTTGCGATGGTAGGTACCGACATCGGCCGACCTGTCAATTCCATCCTCGAAGGCTCGATCATCGAACTCGTCTTCGACATACCCCCGTAGCGTTTGGAAAGATGCGTTACAGAACGCTTCGCGTCGGATGTCTACTGGTATTTGTCCGAAGATGCTAGCGAACTCTTCCCCGCTTAGGTTAGGAACTGCGGAACTCTTCAGTTGCCAACTCCCGTCGTCTTCGCCGTAGTACCGGAACGTTAGGTAGGGTGTGTCTCCCTCTTCCCAGACGAGAAATTGATTTATCCAGTCGTGCTTTCCGCCGCCGTTCTCGGATAAGACGTATCGAGGAGTATGAAGTGAGTCGCTGGCATCGATGTGGGTCTCCAACTGTATTACTGGAAGCGGTGCTTCCGTTCCAAGGTCATTCCTCCAACAGACGATCCGATCGGCATCATCTGGATCGTGGCCGTGATCGTGGAAGTTCGATGCCAGTTTCTCAACCTCGAAACCCTCGATCTCACCATCCGGTTTTCGAACACGGAGGTCAGGACATTCCTCTCCAGATTCAAGGATTTCGTAGCCATTCTCCCATGCCCAGATAGCGAATGCTTCACGCACGTTCTGCTCGCTACTGATCGTAAATTGGAGTTCCATATCCTAGTCAGTCATATACCTCATATAAAAGAACAAGCCAGAAATTATTGAGAACGAAAACCGGGACTTTCAGTAATCGCTCAGCCGCGACTCTAGAATGTTCCGGTAGGTGTCGTCGCCGGTCGCGTCGGCGAGCCCCTCACACAGCTCGCGGAGATCGTCGGTGATCTCCCACTTACCGAGGTATTCGGAGACGGACTTGCCGTGTTCCCAGCGGTAGCGGAGGAACTGCGCCTTGTCGAGGTCGGTGAGTTCCTCGTCGCCGTCGACGCGTGACTGGATGTACGCGATCCGCTTTTCGTCGTCCCACGTGCCGAGTTTGAAGCCGTCGTCCATCCGGTAGAGGCGCATGTCCTGCATGCGCTCGGGCGTGGCGTTCGTCCCGCGGGAGAGCTTGTTGAGGTCGTCGTACGAGGCGTCCGGGGTCTCCAGCAGGTCGAGGAAGACGTCGATCTCGCCGATGTCGCTGCCGTGTTGGATGACACCGTAGATCTCGTCGACGACCTCCTTGGCGGTCATCGTCTCGCCGGCGCGCTCGACCTTACCATGGTGTTTGGAGTACTCGTGGAAACAGCGACCCATCTCGACGACGCCGATGTCGCCGCGGGAGAGGTCGCGGTTTTCTTCGAGACGTTTGCGAGTGGTTTGGGCTGTTCGGTAGATGTTGCGACGTAGGCTGTTCCATGAGATCGGCTGGCGGTCTTGGGCAGGCCGAGCGACGATGATAATGTCGAAATCGACGGACTCTCCTTCAGTTAATTTGTACGTCGCACGGTTTGTGTCCGCAGTCACCGGGTACGTGGCTGTAACCTCGAAGCCAACTTCGCAAAGCGCACCCAGCAGCTCGCCCCACGATTCGGCGTCACTGTGGTGGTACGTGAAAGCAAGTACGCCGTCCTGCTTCAACGCCTGATGTATCTTCGAGAACGACTGGAACAGCTCTTCTTCGAAATCTGTCTCGTCTTTCCCTTCTGCGGGATTGGCGACAATGCTCTCGGCTCGCGGAGTCACGTCCGATTCGAAGTACTCGTACTCGTCCTTCAGCAAGAGCCGTTGCCAAACGTAGAAGAAATTGGATAGCTCGGAGTAGATGACGTTGTTATAGTACGGTGGATCGGTGAGTACGGCGTCAAACTCGTTCTCGTACTCTAATTTTCGCATGTCCCCGCACAGAACCTCGTGATCCTCTCCGACTGGCTGATTGAATGGCTCCGTCTTCTTTGTCGAGCCATCCTCGATATACCGCTCGACGGGGGCTTCCGCCCACTCGACACCAGCGAGTACCTTTTTCCAGCTTTTTACGAACGTCCCTCGACCGTACTCCGTTCCCCAGACGTTGTTCTCAACGTACTCTTTCTGCGGCTTGAACGAGTTCGTCTTGAAGATCCCCTCAACCTTGTGCCCTTGGAGATTGTAGATGGTGAAGGTGTTGCTGAACATCAAGGAGTCAGAGAGGGCGAGTAGCAGGTACTCTTTGGCGTTTTGATCCTCGATATCGTCGATAGCACTGAGTAGTTTAGAGAGACAGAGAAGCTGTCGCTCGTCGAAAATTTCTCTCCAGTGTTCGAATCCATGGCCGAGAAGGTTGTGGCCCCCGCCGATACTTCCCTCGAAGGCTGTACTGTCAGTTAGAATCCCTAACGGAACTTTTTGAGAAGGAACGTACGAGTCTAGGTCGTCACTCTCTTCCCATTCTTCAACTGCCTCTTTGTGCTTCTGGATGTCCTCCTCCTCAGCCTGCTTATACCCCTTGTAGACGCTACGTTCGCGCCCTTCGTCGTCACAGTGAGGACAGTAGTACTCGATAGCGTACATCCGAGAGCCGTATCCTCCTTGTTCTTGGCCGGCATCCATCACGCTGTACTGCTGGCCACAGCTCGTACACGCATACTCAGCACCCTTTGCTGGCCCTTCTGCAGGGACGAATTCGTGACCACACTCGCATTCACACTCGCTGCGCCAGTCGTCCACGAGGAAGATGGATTCGCAGTCCGGGCAAAGGACGTTGTACTTCCCCTTGTTGCCGTAGCGCCCCTTCGCCACTCGATAATCTTTGAATAGTGAGACGGTCTCGGGACAAGAAGTACAATCCAATTCCGTGACCCAAAGGTAGTACATCACGTCGGCTGATCTTTCACACTCCGGGCATTCGGTGGTGTAGTGTTCAGTGAGTTCCTCTTTGACCTGACTCTCTACCTGATCGAAGGCATTCTCCAGCGTCTCGATGTCTGTCTGGCCGGCCTCCAGCTCCTTCTTCGTCGTAAACCATGCTACAGGATTTAGGTCATTCCCGACGACTGATGCACCGAACCGTGAGGCTTCGATTAGCGATGTGCCACCGCCCATGAACGGGTCGAGTACACGTTTGTCGTCAACGCGGACATCTTCGTTATAGAGCTGCCAGAGAGAGTCGGGATCATCCAAATCCACGTCGTTGACGAGTTTCTGTAGTGAGTCTTCGCTGTCCAAGAAATCACCGAGCTTCTGATTGTTACTCCCGGCATCATGGACAGATATCGACTGCGGGTCGTCGATGAGGGTATAGAGAGAGATCGTCCGGAAAACCGAACCCAGACGTCGGGCCCACCACTTGTGCATCGTATAGAGTGGACGGTAGTACCGCTTGGATTGGTTCTCCCTATCCACAATCTCGTTCACTTGTTCAATCGGGTATCCCCTCTCAATAGGTAGCGTTTTTCGCTCACCCTCCTCAGACTCCCCGATATCTTGAGACATTGATTATCTCTTACCTTCTGCGGGAGGGTTGTATATGTTTCTGGTCTGGGAGTCGCCGAGTTACGACACGGAGAACCCGCTGTCGTCCTGCCGCCACTCGGGAACGATGTTCTCCAGCTCCTCGGACTGGATCTCTCCGGGTCGATTCCCGAACACCCATTCGACGTCGTCGAGGTTGAGGTACGGCTCCTCTAGCCGCATCCGGAGCAGTTCCTGCAGTACGTCGGCCTTCAACAGGACGATGTTGTCGATGTCGGTGTTCGTCCGCAGATCCCGCAGCGTCGACTCCTCCGTGTCCCGGAACGAACTCGACACGATGGCGAAGTAGATGTGCTGTTTCCCCTGATCGCGGAGCCGACGCGTGTGCGTCTCGATGTACTCCCGGATCGTCCGGTCGTCACGCCCGATCCGGTAGCCATCCTGTCGCTTCTTGGCGTCGTAGATGACCGCGTAGTCGTTCCGCGCCGCGACCGCGATCCCGTCCGGATTGCGGCCCGATCCCTGTCCCAACACCTCCGTGTCGACCCCGAGTATCCCGAACAGCACGGCTCACTTCCGCTCGAAGACGTTCGCCAGATCCGTGTTGACCGGTAGACGACACGAATTGTCACCGTCGACGAAGGTTTATTATTGCTCATGAACACGTGGCGATAATGACTGATTCTACCTCGCGAGGGAAGGGATCAACAGATGCGGATGAAGTAGAGACAAACAACTCTGTTGTGAACGCTTGGAACCGTCTCAAGTCGGATATCGATACTCAACAGCTCCGAGAAGTGATTCGAATTGAGAATGGCCGGCCCAAGATTGACCCTGCCAAGGCGAAAAAGCTCGCCGAGGATCAAAACAAGTGGACGATTAAAGGGGCAACTGGTGGTGCCATCATAGGCGCCCTCATTTCGGTTTCCGGTGCGATGAGCATCCCTCTCGCTGCTGCAGGTGCCGCGTTGGGATATGCACTGGACAAGGATGCAGTCGATCAGGTGGAAGTACTCGAAGAAGACTTCCAAATGGTACTGGAGGCGATCGAAGACGAGGAAGAAGTGGATCTATCGAGACTAGCGATGATCACGCATATCAAAAAAGACACTTTGGCGGAGGAGTATCTCCCATATCTGGAAGAACAGGGATTCGTCAAATTCAACGAAGAGAACGAAGTCGTTGTACTCAGCAAACCGGCGTTACAACAAGCGATGAGCTACATTCACAGGTGACATTCTTACCGTTAACCTCCACATCCTCGGATACCGCCTGTTGATATCACCGTCACGTTCGATTCGCAAGCGATACCACGTCCTCGAGAGATGTGTGAGAGAGGATCAGTTCTCGATAGCCGTTGTCGACCAGATCCGTCGGGTTGGTGGTGGCTAATTCCGTCAGCTGGCCTGTCACCTCCGCGACGTCGTGCGCGTCGAGACAGATACGCCGGTCGTCCCACGGGATGTCCGCTAATACGTCGTCTATCTCGGGATACTCCTCATCCCGCTCCCAGACCTCCGCTCGATCCATGAGTGCTTCCCTGTTTTCGATCGCGGTCGCTTCGATGTCCCGTGCGAGGTCGCGTAGCCGGCCCAGTAGCTCCTCGAAAAGGATGAAGTTCGGAACTTCGTCGCGATAGAACGCGTGGAGCGTCGTCCCGGCGTCGTTGTGCCCGGCGATCAGGTCTTGACGGATCCGAGACGTGTCCATGGAGTCCAGTTGCCCCTCGAACTCGGAGCTATGGAGCCGATCGATGTGCTCGAAGATCCCGTCCGCGATCTCCTCGGCGAGACTCGGCTCGCGATTCAAGTGCTCGGACACGACGTGGTCGGAGACGAACAGCGAGAATTCGTGGCGGTCGAGATACTGTCGACAGCGGTGGTGATGTGAGTCGTCACGGAAACAGAAGCCGAGCACGACGCCCGTGTCCAGAAACGACGCGTCCGGCATCTATTCGCGGGCAAGGAGCTGTTCGATCTGTTCTTCGATGGATTCCGAATACGCGGCTGACACGCGATCGAGTTCCGTGCTTCGTGATCGGTCACGTAACAGTTCCGACCGTACCTCTCTGAGGTGGGACGTGAATTCCGACTTCGTCTCGGCTGCGTCTTCCTCCCAATCCGCGAGCCGTTCATCTGAGATGTGCTGATTGTAGGTGAAGCGAAGCACGTTCTTGCTGAGCACCTCGATGAACTCGTCGAGGAACTCGGCCACCCGGCTGTACTCGACGGACTGATCGACCATCAGCCGCATCGTGTCGTCCCACCTGAAGTAGACCCGCTTCATGTCCTCGTAGCGATTCTCCTCGTCCGGATACGCGTCCATCATCTCGTCGAGCTGCCGTTTGAGATACTCCTCGTTGGACTCTCCACCGTTCCCGTAGTTTTCGAGCCGCTCCTGTTCACCGAGATCGATCGTACTCAGAAGCCATCGAAGCTCGCTGTACTTCCGAATGAAGTCGTTCTCGGCGTACTCCTCGTACTGGTGCCGTTTGATCTCCTCGACGTTTTTGCGACCGAACTCCCGTACCGTCCAGTCGATCGCGCGGGGTATCGATTCGAGCCCCTCCTCTGACACCTCGAACGCGGTGACGTGCAGTTCCTTCGGGAGATACTGCTGTCCGTCCCAGCCGATGGCGAGTGGCGCGTTGTAGAACCGATTAGAGAACTCGTGTTCGTTCGTGAGTTCTCCGTACATGTACCAGTATCGCGGCAGCCCGACCTCGTACTCGTGGACATCGATCAAACGGCGGTCGGTGATACAACAGAGCTTCAGGAACTTCGACCGGGAGATCTGGTCGTCGCTCTGCTCTTTCAACTTTTTGAGTAGCAACCACCCCAAGAACTCCGGCTCGCCGAACTCCGGGTCGTCTTGAGGCATCTTTCTAGGAAGTCCGCCTGTGAGGTTCTTAACTTTTGGCACCCGAAAAAAGAGATCGATCTAGACCCCAGCTGAGCCTGTAACGACTGGCTCGTTTACCGTACACAGGGATCAGTACTACTCTCCGCACGAAAACGCAGACTCGTTACGGTGGCTGGTTGGTGGGCGAAACGTTTTGTACTACTATCTCGATAGAGATAACTAAGAAGCGAGATGTCGATGACCGAATTCATGGATCCGACCGCGGCAAAGATCGTCTTGGCAGCGCAGAGAGGCGACTCAATCAACAGGATCGCGGAGAAGATCGGCGTCTCGTACTCGTGGGTGTACGACTGGATCGAGCGGTTAGAGGAGAACGAGATCATCTCGAACACAGATAGTGGAATACGGATCGTCGACCACGAGATGCGCCAGCAGTACGCCGAGATGATGGCCGCGTTGTATCGGCGCGATACCGTTACACAGGAGGACGGGTACGTCATCCCGCACTTTGCCGGGATGGAGTTCGCCTACACCGAGATCGACGCCGCATACGTTTGGACGCACGGCGGCTTCCAGATCGCGCGCACTCACGACGACTATCCCATCTTCATCCACGTCCACGATCAGGACGTTGAGCGATGGATCGCGTTCTTCGAGCAGTTCGGTGTCGAGACGAGTATTAACGAACGGCCCGACGCCAGTGAGATCGACGGGGACGTCCACTACGTCTTGTACCCCGTGACCGACGGTATCGATGCGGAATGGGTGGATGGCCATCCAGTAATCCCGTTGGACGACGCCGTTAACCAGATGATGGAAACGCGTTCGGCGTACGAACCCGCCTTGGAGATCATCGCCAACGAGTACGACGTCGACGTCGACGCATCACACCACTCGCCGGCGACCGAAGAGGAATCGGCACGCGAATGAGCCTCCCGGAGCGACAATCGGAACTCGTCGAGACGCACCGAGCGATACTGGACGCGGGACTTCCCTACGTCCTCGTCGGAGGATGGGCCGTTTCCGCGTTCCAGACCCGATTCACGACGGACATCGATGCGGTGATTCCGTCCACTTCGAGGGACGAATACGACTCGCTTCTCGGCGGACTCGGATACGAGAAGCAGTTCGAGAGGGATGTCTCGAACGAGTACGAGGGGCGGATGATCCAGTACGAGAAACCGGTCGGAGAACACGCGGTGAAGTTCGAAGCTCTCGTCGACGCCCTCGGCTGTCGGCAGACCGAAGCGGAGTGGTCGTATCGCTACATCCACGAACACAGCAGCCTCGCGTCGCTCGATGTTGCCGAGGATCTCGACGGGCGAATTCCCGAGCCGGCACTCCTATTCGCGATGAAACTCCACAGCGGACGGAGAGCCGACACCCGTGATCTCGTCGTCATCGGTTCGCGTGCGGACTTCGACCGCATCGAGCGACACATCCATCGCGGTGATGCAGAGAAGCTCGAGAGACAGATCGAGATGGTACTTGATCGTCTCCAACAGGACGGATTCGAGGACTCGTTCAAGGGCGTGTTCCAACAGCAGGAGTTGCCTGCCGATGCGATCGCCGATCTCGTGACGTTCCTCTCCGAACAGCGAGAACTGCTTCAGTGAGATCCGCTTGCCGGCTCATGAAACGGCGCGAGTCGGACAGCCGTTGACCACAGTACTTAAGCGATTTACAAACGCTCATCAAGGTAACAGATGGCCAGCGCGGATTCCCTCTCACGAACGATCGCGGACACGGTCACGATAAGCCGTGAACTCCGCGAGGAAGGCGAGATAGACGGCCAAGTCAAACTCTACAACGTCGAGGACGACGACGAATTCGAGGCCGACGCGTCCACCTTCTTCGATCGCACTCTGATGACGCAAGGGCTTCAGGAAGGCTTCGTCGACCTTCGCGATACGCTTCGCGGTGACGCCAACTACGGTACGCATATCCTTTACGGGCCGTACGGCAGCGGGAAGTCCCACCAGATGGTGGCGATGTACCACTGCTTCTCTTCGCCCGACGCCGCCGGCGACTTCGGCGACCGCCACGTCGACGGTTTCAGCGACGCGCTCCCCGAAGACGACGACTCCGAAGCCGTGACCGTCTCGCTTCAGCAGCGTCAACCCGACTACCTCTGGGAGCCGTTCTTCGACGTTCTCGACTACGACCCGTCGGAGAGCGACGTCGACCCGTACCCGGACATGGAGACGATTCAGGAGGCGGTCGACGGGCGCACGGTCGCCTACCTGATGGACGAACTCGAGGACTGGTTCGAGCCGCTCAGCGGCGACCGCAAGAAGCGCAACCGCGGCTTCCTGCAGGCGTTCCTCGAAACCGCCGACCTCGACGACAGCGATGTGTTCGCCATCGTCTCCGTCCTTCGGAAAGGCTCGGAGGTTCACGACATCCTCGACCGGGAGAACGCCTCCGAAGTCAACATGAGCAGCAAGGTGAGCAAAACGGACGTCATCCGCCACCGCCTGATCGACGACATCGACGAGAGCGCGGTCGACGAGATCGTCGAGGGATACGTGGAAGCGTACGCGGACAACGACCATGTCCCCGACTCCGACGTCCCGAGTGACCTCTCACGAGAGATGCGCGAGTCGTACCCGTTCCATCCCGTGCTCACGGACGCGCTCGAAACTCGGTACTACGCCGACGAGGGGAACCAGAACACCCGGGGGATGATCTACCTCTTCTCGAAGATCCTCACGACCGCAGCTGATCCGGAAGCCGATCCCGACGACGAGACGCCCAAACTGATCGAACAGACCGACCTCGTCACGCACGGCGACATCGACGCCGTTCTCTTTTCCGATGAACTTTCCCGGATCAACTTCGACCGCCCCAACGTCTGTATCGAGGACATCCGGAACCGCGTCGACCCGGACTCGATCCCCTACGGACGTCGCATTCTGAACACGATCCTCCTCTACAGTCTGAAGCCGGACGAAGGCGAAGGCGCCGGCAAAGCCGAGATCGTGATGGGCACGTACGAGACTGGCGACCTCGTCTCCGACGTCGTCCTCAACCTCGAACAGCTCTACGGCGTCGCGTGGTACCTCCACAAGCTCAACGGCAAGTACGCGATTCGCGACCGTCAGAACCCGAACGCGCTCATCCAGAACAAGGCTAGCGATGTCGACGAGGAACTCGCCCTCGAGGAGATTGCCGACATCGTGCAATCGGTGTTCGGGAACAACGCGTATCCGGTCGGGTTCACCGACGGCGACCTCAAAAACGTCCCGGACAGCCGCGACATCAAGGTCGTCGTCAAGGCCGACGACTGGACGCAGGCGGATATCGAGACGGTGATCAAAAACGCCGACGGAAGTCCCGGTCGCGAGTGGCGGAACACGCTCGTCTTCGTCCAGCCGAGCGGGGACAAGGTGATCGAGTCGGGAACCGGATTCATCGAGAAGGCTCGCTACATCGAAGGCGCGACGCGTGTCCTCAAGGACGAGTCGCTGGACGCGGAGATCCGTGATTCGGTCGAGCGCCAGCGAGAGGACGAACGGCGGGAACTCCGAGACCGGGTCGAACTCGCCTACGGCGAGGTCATCGACGGAGACGACCTCCTCAACGAGTTCGATCTGGCGGCCGAGATGGATCTCGACGTGTTCGTCTCAGCCGGCGACCCGCTCAACGGCGGTGACATCGCGGCCAGCGTGGCCGCGGAAGGGATCGATCTTCAACGCCATGTCTGGGAAATCGTCGACGACCTCCTCGACCGGCGTGGTGAGGCGAGCATCGAGGACGTCTACGAGCAGTTCCTCCGCCAGCCCACGTACCCAATTCCCGGCAGCGCCGGTGATGTCGTCGATGCGGTCGTCGCGGTGCTGGAGGACAAGCCCGTCATCACCCACGGGTCGAACGGTTTTTCCGATTCCTTGGCTGGCAGTTCCCTCGACACGATCCTTCTCCGCGAGGAAAAGGTTGACCGGTGGACGACCGAGGACGTGAAGGAGGAACTACAGCGACGCTTCGGAACCGGCGAAACCGCCATCGACATCGGTGACTTCGAGCTCGACCTGCTCGAGGATCGGAGTATCTGGATCGAGGGCGACGCCCACGACGCAGTGATGACCGCTGCCGGCCAGCTCGCTCAGCAGGATCGATACGTCCTCTACAGCGGATCGAAGATTGTCTCCAAGGCACAATCCGACGCAACGATTCGCGACGTCTCCGGTGCGGAACGGATCGGCGCACCGGAGATCCGCGAGCGCATCCGGACGGCCATCGAAACGAGCGGGAAGGCGCACACGAGCCGTATCCTCGACGAGGTTCGCAGAGATGACGACATCTTCCTTCCAGAAGGCGAGACCGAGCCGGCGTTTAGCGAGGCGGTGACCGACTTCCTCGTCGAAGACTACGTTATCGACGTAGGTGGCGAGTTCACGCCGTCGCTCGGTGACCGTGATCCGCTGAACGTGGTCATCCGTCCGACCGTCTCGGACGATGTCGGGGAGGAGATTCTCGAGTTCATCAGTGGTTTGGACGTCGGTGACGAGTTCACAGTTGGCAACATTGCGGATCGCTTCGACGCGAGCGTGACCGAGGATGCCGTAGAGACGTTCATCCTCGGAAATCTCGGGCGGGAGACTGAGCCGGTGTACGTCATCAGCTCCGACGGATCGGAGGATCCGGATCGGTGGTCGCGTGGCTATCCGTTCCGAATCCCCGGTGAAGAGGGGTGGCGCTTCCAGTTCGATGGAGACGACGTCGCAGACCTTCGACGGAAATGGCGAGAAGAGGAGGAGTCCGGCGAGGTGTCCTACGGGGAGGTTCGATTCACACTAACTGGGCGCGTCGGGATTCCCGGGCCGCTACAGGGGACGGCGAACGTATCGGAGACGATGACGAAGCTCACGTTGGAGCCGGGCGAGGATTTCACCGACGTACGTGATCTCCTCGAGCGGATGCCCGACGAGGCGAGCAGCATCTACGTGGAGATCAACTTCGAATAATGCCTGAACCCGGCAAACTCCCCGGCCGATACAACATCGTTGTCGCCGACGAGTACGAGCTGTTCGACCATCGGCTTCCCGTAGCTGAGTACATCGAACTACTCGCTGATGGCGACGACGTTCCTGATGAGGTCTGTGTCGTGGGTCTCGACGAAGCCTTCGAGGACGATGAAACGGTGCGTGCGCTGTCGCGAGCGATGGATCAGCGAGCCAACAGTCTGGAAAGCCGAAATCCACTTCCGGCGATCCAGTTCGCCGTCGACGGCTCGTTCCAGCGGCGCAAACGGGACTTCGAACTGAAGGCGGAAGACGAACTGTATCGATTGAGCCGCGTGTTCGGAGCGCAGATTGAGCGGCAGCGACGAGGGTGGTTGCTCGCGCCGTTTTGATTTCGGCGTTCTCGAACGCTCTCAATTGAACTGCTCGATAGGCGGTGTGTGTCGGCACGTTGTTGTCAAGTCTAATCCTGCGGAAAGGCACCTACTGGTGAGAAATCGCTCGTGAATACACTGATACCACAGGGCAACGAATCCACTAGCGTGACCGATACCGTTGGCGAGGACAAGGTTGGACGGATAGAGTGTATCGTCTGTGGCGAGTTCAAATGGTATCTCAACACGCAGCATCATGAGACCCATCCGGTCGATAAACCACAATACCACGAAGAATATCTAGATTATGTCGGTGAAACGTTTGATCTTGGCGTAGATCACGAACTGTTGGCCGATGATACAGTAATAAACCCGAACAAGTGGATTCAGAAAAAAGACGAGTATCCGGAAGTGAAGATTCGTCTGGAGCTAAAATGACCTAAGACAGTGGTCTCGGTAATCGAGTTAGTCGTTTATCGCAGTACATCTCACTGCGAGATGCTCGTAAAGCTGAGTTCACCGTGACTGTACGAGTACGTTTTCAAGCCCTCACAGCGGTTCTGTAGCTCGCTTGGTGGGATATGCGATTCCGAGTCGGCCTCAAGTTGGTGGCGGAACACCACCGAGACATCGCGCTCGTCATCCGTCCCATCACCAACGTTGACGACGAGTGCCGTGTCGGGGTCGTCATAATCCGTTTTGATCACGTAATCTCCGATGACGAAGGGGTTGTCCGCATATTCGAGATTCGTGTGTTTGTAGGTGTAGAGCTTGATGTCCTGATCGTCACAATAGGATGCGAGCTTCGCAGGGTGGATGTCACGCCAGTCGCCCGGCCCCTCATCGAGCGTACTCGGGAATGCAACCGATACCGCTTCACCGTCGAGTGCCTGTCCGTACAGATTCACCTCCTTCTCCGGCGGGAGCACTTCGACGACGACGGCCACGGAGGGGTCGTCGTCGCCAGTTTTCACGACGCGATCCCCGGGTCGGAACGGATTCTGTGGCTTCTGGTTCATGTGCGCCGTGTTCGGCCCGAGTTCGTGCAACTCGTTCATTGGTCGAGCCGCAAGATGAGCCAGCTTTTCCGGCTCCTCGCCCGAGTAGACGTCTTGCGACGCAACCTTCGATCGGAGTGTTTCCGTCCGCTCCCAGCCGAGTAGAATCAACCCATCCTCATCGTCACGGTGCCAGACCATCACGATGATGTCGTCGTCGGAGTCATTTTCGAGAAGCGTGGTCGGACGGAACGCGGAAACGTCGCGAGAGGTTTTCACATCGACCCTGTAGCCGAAGATCTCGAAGTCGTGGCCCGAGAAACTCTCCGGATTACACCGCCGGATCGCTTCCTCGTTCTCCCAGTCCCAGAGTTCGACGGGGAGATACTCACGACAGAACTGCTCGAACGCGAGTTCGCCGAGGTTCCCGATCCGTTTGACGTCGAGGTTGTCAGCCCCCTGAATCACTGCCTGATGGTGCGCTCGCTCTTTGTCGATTTCGTCAGGTGTGTAGAGATACATAGCGAGGTGACACAGCAACCTGCAAAAAAGATGACGGCATTCGGATCGACGGTTCGTCATTGGAGGAGTATAATGAGAGCATGAAACAGTCGTCCTCCGATTCGAGAGGTAGTGTTGCGACCCCTTTCAGACGATGACGGCTACTTTAGTTCATCCGAGAAGCCACTGTCGATGACTTATTCATCACCATTCGACCGAACATTCAGACTTTTGCAGGGTCTTCGAGTGTATATGTGTCATGGATGGTAGCATTCAAAATTGGGTGACGAAATTTCGGGAGGATTGGGAGGACAAGCCGATCGAATATCTAACTGAATCCGGAGACTGGAAGGAGGACGGTGACCCGCTATTTGGCTCGATCTCTAATGCGATTCAGTCGAGAGGGTATCGACTTTCAGTAGCGGAATTACTGCGAATCAGCCAATGGAAGCTCCAGAGTGGCCGAAACGATTCCAATATCAAAGCGAACTCCTCCGAAGCGGTTACCCAGCAGCTTCAAACTGCCATAGATTCCCCGACGGATGCAGACGCAATCGAAGCGTTAACTGAACTCAGTGGAATCGGTGTGCCAATGGCGTCGACCGTCCTTACCGTAGCCAAACCCTCACACTACGCGATTATCGACTATCGGGCTTTTCGAGGGCTTGTCGGTGCAAAACCGGAGATAGCAAATCCTCATGAGTACGGGGAATACGCCGAGTTCTTGGAACACTTCCGCACGTACCTGAAAAGCTCTGAGTCATACGATTATTACATGGATCACGTACGGCAGATCGCCGATGACGAAGACCTCTCCGCAAGGGAGGTCGATATGGCTCTTTGGGCGTTCGATAAAGAGATGGCGTGATTGTACGTCGAATTGGCTCTGGTGA
>LKMJ01001481.1_pt1 | contig 20747 bp, 25 predicted proteins | sample 643391 | NCBI WGS metagenome assembly LKMJ01 (sample SAMN04112250, study PRJNA286221) | soda lake metagenome | biome: soda lake; feature: Kulunda Steppe; material: water; isolation source: sample PL-Br10 brine of Picturesque Lake | place: Russia: Kulunda steppe | collected 2010-07
CAGCCAGCATCGATCGCGCTGTTGATCGGTGTCTGCCCTGGTGTACTGCGATCAGGCGCACCGCCAAGTTCGTCGTAGACACGCTGTGGGATAACGAGGGTGAGGTCGTTGCGCCGCGCAAACCGTTCGAGCGCAGTGTACTTATTGTTCTGCTGGCGACCACAGGCAATGAACAGGCCCGTGTCTGCGATCCACGCAACTGAATCATCGTAGGGATCAAACGACTCGGTCATATCCGCTCTGTTACTCCCCGGTTTCTGGCGGCTGCTCCCGAGCGTTCCGGATGTTCTCAAAGTACGGATCTATTTCTCTCATATCTGTGATTACGTCTCGGAGCGCCTGCAACACGGCAATGGCAAATGCGTGTTGCAGGTCCAGTTCCCGAGCGGCAACTCGTTCCGAGATTTCGCCTTCTGCATACGGGACTGCGTATGAGAGCGCGGCGGCAAGCTTTCCGAGCCCGTGGCGCTCAATGAGCAAGTCGAGATCCTGATCCCGTGGTGACCGCCCAAATGCTTCGAGAAGTGTTGGAGTGATCGTGTACTCGTCCCCGTCGAGATTTGCAGTCAGTGATATCGGAACTGCTGCATGGGTGTGTGTCTTCTGGGATTCATCCCGCGTTAGGACGCCGAGTTCAACGAGTGTGCTCGTGTCCGAATACGCAGTCGTTCGGGGCATCTCCAGCTCGTCGACGATATCATCGATAGTCACCTCGTCCTCGCGAAGGATGAATGTGTAGAGACGTGCCAGTCGTGGCTCTTCGAGCAACTGCGCGACCGACATGAGGCCATTGATTGCACGTTCAGGATCGCCGGCTGCTTTCGACATATTACATAATTCGTGTGTTGTGTAATAACTGTTGGGCTCAACGAAACGGACGCAACAAGAAGCCCGTATGGGTGTGTAGTCAGAAGACAATCTGATCCTGCATGCAATATTGATATGTAGCGAGGTGCCGGACGGAACCGCCACCTATTGGAATTGTTCATCTCTCGAACGAAAGCGCAGCCATTGTTTTTGATTAGTGATAGATCCGAGACTGAGCAGCTCTAAAGCCGAAAATCAGTGGAAGAATCTGCGATGGGCGCTGCAGGATTTGTAACCACGCCGAGACGGTCGCCTCGCTTCGCTCGGCGCTGCGACTCGTCTCGTTCAAATCCTTCGCGGTGAACTTCTGGCTCCTCGTGTGCACTCGTCGCACAGAAGTGGGCGCTGCAGGCTTGCGTTCAGTTGCTGAACGAAGTCCCTTGCTGGCCCTGAACCGGTCGAATTCGGGCGTCTGAAATCGGTGGTTTCTGCGCCGTGAGTTCGCACTCACAGAGCCATGAGTCTCGAACCAATCGATCCGGAAACTGCGCTCGAATTGTACCTGGCTGACAGGGAGAACAACGTGACAGAGGCAACGATCTACTCGCACCGCTCTCGATTAGGGCATTTTGTCCGGTGGTGCGACGAGCAGGAGATTACAAACCTGAACGAACTGACTGGGCGGCAACTCCACGAGTACCGATTGTGGCGGCGCAACGAAGGTGACCTTGCGCCAGCGACAGAGAAGACTCAGATGGATACCCTGCGTGTGTTTATTCGCTGGGTCGAGTCCATCGACGGTACGCCTGAAGATCTGCACGTCAAGGTTCGCTCGCCAAATCTGACCGGGGGCGACAACGTGCGGGACGTGATGCTGGAGGAAGACCGTGCGGAGGAGTTGCTGGAGTACCTTCGTCGGTACGAGTACGCATCGCGTCCGCACGTCGTTATCGCGTTGATGTGGCATACGATGATGCGTGTCGGTGCGATTCACGCGCTTGATGTTGACGACTACAATCCCGAAGAACAATCGATACAGGTAGTGCACCGTCGTGAGTCGGGCACCCCGATCAAGAATGGTCGTGACGGTGAGCGGTATGTTGCGCTCTCTGACGAGGTATGTATGTTGCTGGACGACTGGATTGAGCAGCGCCGTCCCGAGATGACGACAGACAATGGTCGAAAACCACTAGTGTCGACATCACACGGACGCGCACATCGGACGACATTACGCGGCGATTGTTATCGGTTCACTCGCCCGTGTGTTTCCACTGGAGAGTGTCCACATAGACGTGAAATCGACGAGTGTCCGGCAACGGAGTACGATAGTGCCTCGGAATGCCCTTCAAGCGTGAGTCCGCATGCACTGCGGCGCGGTGGGATTACGCACGCTTTGTCCGAAGAGTGGCCGATGAAGGCCGTCGGTGATCGGGCAAACGTTTCCGAACAGGTATTGGAGAAACACTACGACCAGCGCACCGCAAAAAAGAAGATGGAACAGCGAAGGGAATACCTCGATGCCCTCTGACTGAGGCTTTTTTATTTGGTTTTGCCGACGACAGGTTTTTGTGTGGTTGCTACAAATATGTAGTAATGACATACGAACCGACCGTCTCGGAAGACACCGAGTTCGATGGACACCCGCGGGTACTTCCAGACCAGAGTGCGGTTCTTATCGGACGAGTCGCCGACGATACGGGTTCCAGCGGTTCAATAGCCTATTATATTCACGGACGAGGGGAGATTCTGTTGGGAGAATACAAGGGTCGTGAATTTATGCCGGAATCTATCGTTGACTGTGAGAGTCGGTTGATGTCCGCTTGTGTTCATGCGTTCAGCACGGCTGATGCAGAAATCGAACTGTCGAGTGTCGGAAAAGCGCTCTTACAGGCATGGCATTTCGGCGAACACACATCTCTCAGCCACAAACAAGCCCATGTCTACGCACTCCGGAAAAAATCAGAGTTCAGCCGGGACGAAACGGCTGCAATCCTCAATATCTCCCCGAGTACTGTGGACACACATCTCCAGCGAGCGAGCGAGAAACTCACTGCTGCAGAGAACCTCCTCCAGTTTGCCCAGACTGATCCCGAGAAACTTTCAGATGTACATCCGGATTTCTTCGAGGAAGCAGGTATCGACGACGATACCCACCAACCAGACGATCTCACATCCAGTTCATGAGTGGGGGAGACATTGAATGAGTCGCTTTCCGTCGCCAGCACACGCAGAGCGCATTGACGAGCGAATCCAGAAACTCAACGACGGGTTCGAACGCCTCGGGGACGAGGATACACCGTTTACGCTGCGGAAGGGCGGAGAATCACTGGAGCAGGCAAAGCAGTTACACAGTGAACGCGAGGCTTCCGAGCGCAAACGTGACGAAGAATCCAATGAACCGGTCACCAGAACGCTGTCGGAGTGGCGTGCAGACATGATAGGACTGGATTTTCCGTTTGTCGACACGATTCCGATCGATGAACAACGGAACCGGGCGAACCAGATAGCTGACTTAGCAATTGAAGAGGGATTCGTCGATCAGATAGATCGTGACGTTGAGTTCCGAGATGAGACTGTTCGGGGCAAGTACTGGCGCGGTGTCCAACTCATCGAGATTGGAACCGACCCCGAGGATTTCCATGGCTTCCGAGAAGGGATCGTACTTGCGCACGAACTCGGACATGCCTTCTACGAGGCGTGGAGTCCGGACAGTGGCATCGAAAAGCAACCGCGGCTCTTCCGATCCGAGGCCGAGAGGACACAGGCGAGGGCGATTTCCGAACGACTCCATGGTCCATTCATCGAAACGGACGGTCCGTTTCTGGACTACCGAGAGGGGAGTGACGAGGAATTAGCTGCTGCTGTGTTTGCGTCCCGGATTGTTGAACCGATAGCTGCCCCACGGATTGCGCCTGATGCAATCCGACGGTTGGAAACGGCCTTTGGTGAGGTATCTGAGAGTCTGTTCTGAGAGAGTGACACAGCTCTGCTGCAATACGTATTCAAATCTGTCCAAGCATTCATATCAGAAGACGATACCAGCATCACATCAACAGAGGCAACCATGCTTGCTACCACTGAAATACAACGGTATCAATGTGCGCTCTGTGACGGGAAGTATTCGTCCAAAAGAGACCTCTGTGACCATCTGAAAGAGAGGCACACAGGATCAGACTCCCCACTCCGAAACTCCATACTCACATTTCAGGATCGACATATCTGTGGAAACTGCGGAAAGGAGTCGTCTCGAAACGGGATGAAACGCCACATGGCTGATAAGCGGGATCGAGATCATCCGTTCAGTAATATGGAAAAAATCAGCCAGCTTGCTGAATATCCACTGCAAAACTACATTGCAAACGAAACAGCCGAAGTGAGATGCGAAATCTGTGGTCGGGTCGAAGATTCGGAGGAAGACCTTGTCGGTGTTCGGTGCAGTCGTGGTGAAAAACACGCATATGAAGCCCTCGACATTGGTGATAGGCAATGTATCCCCATGACGGAAGTAATCTCGTCCGAAACGCCAAGACTCGACAATCTGCCTGACAAAATCGCAGAGACGCTCATCGAAACCGACCACTCGTACGTTCGAATAGATATCCTTGGGGGGACTCTATCGGTTCCAGCGAAAGCATACACGTCAACCACGCACGATGTTCAGATTGACTCGTTCTACGCATACTTGCGTACTGCGACAGAGGAAGACCTGGGACAATCATTCATGGGACTTCTCAAAATCTCAGAGCGAGTGGCAAAACACCTCCAAATCGACAACGTTGGAGAAGGCAAAGAACCGCTCACCTCGGTTGACGTGTGGGCCTCCAGACCAGAATTGGCGCTCAGAAATGAGTTGAAAGGATACAGAGACGCACCATCGACCCAGGTCTTGTCTGCCCTTGGCCTGTCGGATGACGGCCCCTACAGACACCACCTTGAAAAGGCAATCGACGACGGTCACCCAGTGTCTCCGCTGAACCCACCAAGGCTGGAAATCCACTATCCCACGTCAGAGCCTTCCTCGCGTTCGTATCGGTCTCACAGCCACACGCACTCGAGATATGTTACAGAATCAATCGGGCAAATCGCAAGCGTAGAACCGCTCCCCTGCTCTGACGTTCCCGACTACGCCATTGTGGACGAAGAACCAGAACAAAAAGGGCCAGAACCGCCGTATATGTCCCCCTTCGCATCGCACCCCACGATCGGTTGGGGCACCCTCGACCCACTTGAGCCAACGGAAACCATCATCGACGCGCTGTACACGATAAATAAATACGCAAAAGAAGAAGCGAAAAACGGGACTAAGTGTTACAAAAGTGGCGAGAAAGCTCGCGCGAAGGTTCACTCGGTGAGAAAAACTGCTCTGTATGCAGTGAAATCAATCGTTATCCACCGACTCGTCAAAGCAGATCCCGACACCGTCACGGTCAAGAAACACGAGATTGATGGTAACGAGTTCTGGTGTTTTTATTTCGAGACGTTCGAGCAGTCCTTCCATCAGCCAGTCGAAGCCGTCGTCTCCGACGCTATCGACACAATCGCACACTCGGATGGAACTGTCGAATCCGAGGACGCAGCTGAGATAGAGCTACAATCTGACGTTCCTGACGATCTGCCAGCCCTGGAATCGGTGCTGGAAACGCTCGCAACGGACCACGGAATTGACGCCAACGAGTATCTGACCCAACACCGCGTAACTGAATCCACTGGTCATTTTACATCCGAATTTGTCGAGCACTCAACCGAATTCGATATCGACAGCAGTTCGTAAGTTCGCATGCACTTCGTCGCGATGGGATTACTTTCTGAACGGCTATCGGTTCGACTACGACGATGTGATTAGATATATCTACAGACGAACAGACTGACACTACGTCTCCACTTGACGAGGTGATGGCAGACATCCTTCTCGCAATGGCCGATTGATTACAGGTGTTGAACGTCTCCTGAAATGTAGCGAACCACGGGACGGAACCACCGCGCGTCAAAATCGTTCGCTTCCAGAACGAAAGCACAGCCATTGCGCCGTAACTGAAATAATCAGCCGTCTAACGCACTCTAACGCTAGATTTGGGTCGAAAAATGTGACATGGGCGCTGCAGGATTTGAACCCGCGGCCTCTTGGTCCGAAGCCAAGTGCTCTGTCCAAGCTGAGCTAAGCGCCCGCACCCGAAACAAACCAACCTCGGAATAAAAACCCCCCGGTTCTGTTCCGGGTAACTATCCCGGTAGTAACAAAAAACCATATATATATCCTCGCCAACGTTGGTACAAAGGCGTCGGAACCGAGACCTCCAGTCGGGGCCGTCGCACGGAGAACCCAACTGCAATGTACGAACTTGGCCCGGCTTTCGAGAACAAATCTGTGGATGCAGGGACGAACATTCTCATTTCTGGTCCTGCCCTCAGCGGGAAGCGAAAGCTCACGATGGACGGACTAGCTCATGGCTCGAACAACGGCGACGGGACGGTGATCGTCACGACACGCGATAGCTCTGATCGCGTGCTCACTGATTTCAGCTCACTGCTTGACTCGCCGGAGGACGCCCACATTGGGATCGTTGACTGCGTCACCCAACACCAGGGCCGATCGACAAGCGATACGGATCGGGTCAAATACACCTCTTCGCCGGTCGATATGACCGGAATCGGGATCAAATTCTCCGAATTCGTCGAGGAGTTTTATACTGAGCGCGGTGTCACAAAAAACCGTGTTGCGATCGATTCGCTGTCGACGTTGCTCATGTACTCCGATCTCCAGACTGTCTTTCGGTTCATGCACGTGCTGACAAGCAGGATCGAAGACGCCGATGCGATCGGTTTTCACGTTCTCGAATCGACTGCTCACGACGCGGAGACGATGAACACCCTCAAACAACTGTTCGATGGGATGGTCAGTGTCGACGAGGATATGTCCATCTCCGTACAGCTCCCCGGATCGGCGTAGATGGTCGACGTTGGACAACAGGCACCGGATTTTATCGCACCAGCGCTCGTCGACGGGCGAGGCGAGAGTATCGATCTCGTGTCGAGAGTACAGACGGCCGATGCTGTTGTGCTCCTGTTCGCTCCGGCAGATTTTGTCCCGCCGATCACGGCGGAGTGGCGTGGTGTCGTCGATGCTGGCTGGCACGACCACCCACAGTTAGCTGTCGTCGGCATCACCGGCGATAGTCTGTTCAGCCACGCCGCTTTCGCAAAGCAGGAGGCGATTCCGTTTCCGATCGTCTCGGATTTCCACGCGAGCGTTGCCACCCAGTACGATTTCGTCGCCGACGAGTGGGAAGGGCATAAGACAATCCCCAAGCGTGGTGCTGTCGTCATCGACGGCGACTGGGAAGTGAAGGCAGTCGAGCGCGCGCCCCCGCTCGAACGGGTCACACCAACACCACCAGCACAGGTAACCGATACGCTCCTCAAGCTGGGACTGGATATCAACCGCCCATCCGGAAGCGAGGACGGATAGCGAATCACTCGATAACCAGAATACTCGTTTCGAGTCTCCCACGGCGCATCTCGATCTGTTCACTCGCCTCGAACGGAACCAGCTCTTCCCGGGCAGTATGAACGACGAGCCGATCCCAGTCACGACGAGCAAGAGCATCGAAAAACGTGGCATACAGCGAGTGGATGTCACCGTCAGTCCGAATCCCAAATGGGAGATCTGTCACCACGATGTCGGCGTCGATATCGACAGTGGTTGCATCGGCCTGTTCGAAGCCGATCTGCTCTGTGAGGCTGGCTTCGCGAGCGTTCGCCTGTGCGCCCGCCACTGCCGCTGGATCGATATCGTATCCACTAACAGCGATCTCACGGTCTACACCGCTGACAGCCAGCTCACAGTCTACGGTGTCGTCGCGTTGTGCGTCCCTGTAGCGATCTGGATCGAGAAACTGAAATCCAGTCAGCGCAGGGTCGTGATTCCTGGTCGGTGATCGACCGGTTGCGGCCAGCGCGGCCTCGATCGGGATCGTCCCACAGCCACACATCGGATCGACGACGCTGTCTCCCGGACCAGGGTTTGCATAGTAATACATCGAATACGCGATCGTCGGGCGCAGCGCAGCCTCGTGTTCGTTGATCCGATACCACCGTCGGTGCAGTGAGCGCTGCCCAGTGGCATCGAGTGCGATTCTGGCAGTTCGATCCCTGACGATCACCCGGAACACACAGTCGGGATCCTCGAGATCGACCGGCGGCCGTGTTCCCTCGCGCCGCCGGTAGTGATCGACGATCGCCTGTCCGACCTCGCGTTCGATCGCTGGGCTGGTGAAGGGGTGGTCGCCGCGGCGTTTCGCTCTGACGGCAAACGACTGGTCGGGGCCGAGGTACCGACACAGCTCAAACTGATCGACCAGCGCGGTAACATCATCGATCTCTTCGACCTCGGTTCGTGCGAGTTCGAACAGCACGCGGTGCAGTGATCGTGTCCGGGCGTGGAGTCGGTAGACCGTCTCCTCGGGAGCGCGAAACTGCACAACACCAGGGTACGAAATCTCCGCAGATGCACCGATCAGCGCCGAAATTTCGTCGATTGCGACCGCTTCGAGGCCTCTGTTCGTCGTCGCAAGAAATCGTTGTCCAGAGCGGCTGTCCCGAGACACGCTACTCGTCGGTGTCGTCCCGAGTCGCGGATGGGCGACTTGTTGCCAGCCGAGGGTCGGCACCGCCGTCGGTTTCCTCTTCGAGCAGCCGGTCGGGGTACTCGACCGCATCGAGAATCTCCTCGATGTCGATTCCCTCCTCCTCGGCGAGCGCTTCGATGATGGCTCGCTGTTCGGCGAGTTCGATCTCGATGTGATCGACCTGCTCACTCGTCGTTGCGAGATCTTTCTGGAGTTGCTCGACTTTCTCAATCACTTCGTTGATTTTCTTGTACGTCTCTTCTGCGACCTTGACCATTCGCTGCAGTTTCTTTTTTGTGCCGGCGATATCCATACGGGCCGGTATGACGGGCTGGTTTGTGGGTGTTTCGACACTGGGGCGAACAGGGTGTGCGTGGTCGACACCGGAGCGAACGTTTGTGGGTGTCTCGACATCGGAGCGAAAGAGTCTATCCACGCGCGACGAACACAGTAGTATGGACGGTACCGCATTCCTCGAGGAAATCGAGACGGAGCTGCGGACAGAACTTTCACGCATCGGCTCCTCGAAATCACTGTACGCGGATACGGTCGGCGAGATGGACTCCGACGCCGTGCTGGCTGCTGGTGCGGACAACGCGGGTCACGCGGCTGATACTGTCGCCTCCTGGGCGACAGACAGCGAGCATGACGTGTTCGACGATGCCGGTGACCGGATACAGGGTCACTACGAGGAGCTGACGGCCGAACTCGACGGCTACGAACGCGGTGAGTCACCGGCTGCCGTCGTCGCTTGCCGAGCGGCGACTGACGATCCGGAGCGGCTGGGTGCACTCGTTGGCTGGTCACTCATCACAGAACGAAAGAGCACGCAATCCAGTGGCTTCTTTACGGGGCAGGCTGACCCCGGCACTGCAAGTACATTTCGCTCGTTTGGCGACGACTACGAGGCGATCCGCGAGCAGGCACTCGACACGCTCGAAACGGTCTGTTCGTCAGACGAAAAGCGCGAGCGTGCACTGTCCGCTGGCACTGCCGTTGTCGAGGCTGCCTACGACGAGTACTTCGAGACGCTCGAAGCACTCGGGATGAACCCAAAGCCTGTCTGTTGATCAGCCGCGACTGCAATCAGCCTCTGGTATCGAATCCGACGGCTGTTGCATCCGAAAGCGCGCGCTCGGCAGCATCGTCGATATCGAACTCCCGGACGATGTCACCATCCTGAATTAGCGGTTCGAGTAACGCCTCGCCGTCTGCTGGCCCGTCCTGATCGGCGAGCCCAACGTGGTGCATACCGTCCGGCGTCCGGTAGACCTGTTTTTTGCCGTCGAGCTTGCCGCGTTTTGCGGCAGGCTCACCGTCGAGTTCGACGATGTCGAGTGCGAAATCCAGCGGGTCGGCGTCGCTCACGTAGCTGCCGACACCAAAGCCCTCGACGACGTGACGCAACTCTTTGATCGACTCGGGACCGATCCCACCGCTTGCGAAGATGGCGACATCCTCGTGGCCACGGGCGTCGAGTTTCCAGCGAAGCTCTTCGAGGATATCCCGGAAATCCCCACGCCGTGAGGATGTAGTATCGATCCGGACACTGTCAATATCCTCGATGGCGTCGACTGCACGGAGTGTCTCTTCGACCTCGTCCGAGTAGGTATCACAGAGTGGAATTCGGGGCACATCCTCGTCGACGGCCTCGTCGAACGCTCGCCAGGCACCATCCTGGTTGCCACGGCCGAAACAGATCACCAACGCGTGGGGCATCGTCCCACCTGCCTCGCGGCCGAGGACGTCGCCCGCCGCAACGTTCGAAAACCCATCCAGCCCGGCCACGAGCGCGGCGCGTTCGAGCATTGCCGCAATCGACGGGTGGACGTGTCGGCTCCCGAAGCTCAAAAGCACCGACTCCGGGGCAGCAACCCGGGTTTCGAGTGCGGCTGTCGCCATCCCGGTGGCGTGAGACAAAAATCCAAGCAACGAGGTTTCGAGTCGACAGAACTCGAGATACGGCCCCTCGATACGCATCACCGGCCCACCATCGAACAGCTGTCCCTCACGGAGTGCGTAGACATCGATCTCTCTGCCGGCGAGCAGCCTCGCCGCATCTTCGATGCCGGCGAACAGTGACCACTCGCCGCGGGGAAACTGCGAGGCAGTCACGTCGGCAACGACGTGTGGATTCCGCCCAGCGTACTCGAGCGTCTCGACTGTCCGGTCAAAGTATGCGTCTGTTGCCCGTCCGTCGGCAATCGCCTCGGGCGAAACGATATCAAACTCCGACATACTGCTGTGTTCGATAGCAATCATCAAAAGCATGTGCAGCGAACGACCGTATGACGGACAGTACAGCAGGACTGTTTTTACTCATCCAGAGCGAACCGTCTGCTATGCCCAGAAGCTTTCCGGATCTCGGCGTCTCAGTCGAGCACGTCTCCCCAGACCGGTTCAAACAACGCCTCGACGACGGCGACCAGTTCACGATGATCGACACCAGAAAACCCGAGGAGTTCGACGCCTGGCAGATTACACATCCGAACCTCACAGTACACAATATTCCGTTCACGGCGTTCATGGACGACCAAAACGAGGAGCCAGCAGCCGCCGTTCCCACGGCCGTTCCTGCCGACGTTCCCGACGGCGAGTTGATTACGTCCTGTGGGATGGGCATTTCCAGTACGTTCGTCGCGTCGTTTCTCGCACGCGAGGGCTACGATGTCCGCACGCTGGCGGACGGCATGGAGGGCTGGGCCGAGGTGTACGAACGCTACACTGTCGAAACGGGAGACGTGGACGTAATCCAGTTTCACCGTCCGTCGAGTGGCTGTCTTGCCTACCTGTGCGTCGCCGGTGAGACTGCCGCAGTGGTCGACCCGCTCCGAGCGTTCGCCGAGCAGTACGCCGACACAGCCGAGGAGTACGGCGCGACGCTCGCGTACGCGATCGATACACACGTCCACGCCGACCACATAAGCGGCGTTCGTGCGGTCGCTGCGGATACCGGTGCCGACATCGTCTTGCCAGCGGGCGCGGCTGATCGTGGACTCGCATTCGATGCGCGGCTGGTCGAGGACGGCGAGACACTCTCACTCGGCGACAGCGAACTGAGTGTCCGTGCGCTTCCGGGGCATACGAGCGAGATGATGGGGCTCGCTGTCGGCAACGTGCTCGTGTCGGGAGATACGATCTTTCTCGACAGCGTTGCCCGAACCGAACTGGAAGACGAGGCGAACGCCCGCGATGCAGCAGGAACGCTCTGGGAGACGATCCAGGCGCTCGAGGCACTCGACGACGAGACGATTATCGCGCCGGCACACACCGATCAGTCGACACCGCCGGGCAACAGCAGTTCGTTTACTGCGACACTCGGTGAACTTCGCGACCGACTGCGCGTCTTCGAGGAATCAAAAGCGGCCTTTGTTGATCGGATCACGTCGACTCTCGGCTCACAGCCGACGAACTTCGAGGAGATCATCGAGATCAATCTCGGGCGCGAGTCGGCCGACAGCGAGGAGGCGTCCGAACTCGAATTGGGGCCGAACAACTGCGCCGTTGCGGACTAGCTGATCTGCAGATCGCCGCCACCATTACCGTGGTCGTCTTCGTCCCATTCGAGTTCGAGTTCGATGCTTCGCTCGTAGGGGCCCCCCTCTGGCCCTTCCCGTTCGACTTTGACCTCGAAGGTCGGCTGTGCGGGCGGATCGACCCTCACCGATTCGCTTCCCGACTGGAGCTGTATCTCGCCACCACTGTCGAGTTTGTCCGCAACACTCCGGAGGTACGCAGCGATATCTTCCCGGCTCTGCTTGCTCTCGCTCTCGAAGAGGACTACTTCGGGCATACAAATATCTACGAGCGAGTGATAAATAAATAGGCGGGACAGGCAGTATAAGTGAACAGGCGGGACAGGCACCCTTCGTTATCACTCCGGTATGCAATCATGCGATCACTCCGGCGTAATCGGGTCGAGCGATCGCATCGAAAAATGCGATCTCGAGCAGTACTGTTCAGCCACGCGGACTAGCTCCCGGGTTCGCCGGATATCCGCCAGGTTGTGTGCCAGCAGCGACTCGAACGCGCCATCTCTCCAGTGTTCGACTGCCGCAGCACTCTCCTCGAACGGGTCGCGCTCGTTCAACCCCTCACCGACGAGTTCGGCGTAGGCTGTCTCCAGACTCGCCTTCGAAACGTTGAACCGACTGTCGATTACCTCCATCACCTCGACGTAGGGGCCACACAGCGGCCAGGCGATCTCGTGAGACCGACACCGCGTCCGGATGAATGGAAGATCGAAGCCACCGTTCCACGTTTCGCCGTTGTACGCCGCAAATTTAAACTCCTCATCCTGCCGATTCCCGAAGCGCTCGCTGACGAACGAGCCAAACGCCGCTAACAACGACTGTTCTGATTCGGTGGTCGTGACGGTCACGACGCCGCCGAACTCCTCACGAAGTCGATCGGTTGCTGTGGCTGGGTACGTGCGACCGTCGGTGTGCAGGAACAACCGCGATCCCATCGGAAGATCGACGCCGATAACGGTGATCTGGTCGTCCGGTTCGATGCCGGTCGTCTCGATGTCGAGTGCTGCCGTCTTCATCGTCTCTCTCATCCAGCGGGAGATTCAAATACAAGACGGCGACGGTTCCGGGTTTCCGGATACGCTGCTCGGTGTCGGAAATAGCGTACAGAAGCGCTCTGTCGACAGTTTCGTTGCTGCAAAGTCGGAACTCGGGCAACCCGGAAACCCGGAAGGACGACCCTTCCGCTTATCATGCTGGCCTGTAATGGGTTCCGTATGATCCAGGACGCTCGCGTTCTCCAGGACGAGCATCTCCCGCGCGAGATCGTCCACCGTCACGAGGAAATCTCTCGGCTTGCGGCGGCCCTGGAGCCCGTCGTCGAAGGTGATCGGCCACAGCATGCGCTGTTGACTGGCCCCTCTGGTGCGGGCAAAACGTGCGTTGCCCGAGCGACACTCGACCGACTCCAGGAGCAGGTTCTCGACGTCCACACCGCACACGTCGACTGCTGGCTCCATCCGAACGACTTTCGGATTCTGTACAAGCTCCTCGAGAGTCTCGGCGACACCGCCGAACTCCACCGCTCGGCACCGATCGACAGGCTACTCGAACGGCTGGGGACGGTCGAGAAGCCCTTCCTGATCGTGCTCGATGAAGCCGACCAGATCGACGATCCGGATCTGCTTCGCCGGCTGTATGCCATCCCCGAGCTAACGATGATTCTGATTACCAACCACGAACGCGATCTGTTCGGGCCGCTCGACGAACGGCTACAGTCCCGGCTGCGCAGTAGCGACACCATCGAGTTTGATAGCTACACCCACGGCGAACTCGTCTCGATTCTCGCCGACCGGGTCGCGTGGGGACTCACCGACGACGCACTCTCGCGCCCACAGCTCGACCGGATCGCCGAAGCAGCCTGTGGCAACGCCCGCGATGCGATCAGCGTCCTCCGGTCGGCAGCACGCCGCGCCGAGCGGGCTGGAAACGACCGAATCTCGAACAGCGATATCGAGCGAGCAATCCCACAGGCTCGCGCTGAACTACGCCAGAAGAGCCTCGACCGGCTCACCACTCACCAGCGTGCGGTGTACCAGCTGTTGCGAGACAGCGGCGAGTTGATGCCCAAGGAGATCATGCCGCGATACGAGAGACGCGTCGATGATCCCCGATCCAAACGTACTGTCCGGAAGTATCTCCGCAAACTCGAACAGTACAACCTCGTAAAAAGTAGCGGCCGGGGACCGACCAAGACGTATCAGACGCGGGAGTGAGGACGAAACTGTGAGTATGACGACTCATAGTGATTCTTGCGGTAATTTTCGTGATTGAGCGGAATTCCGCGATGTCAGCAAGTGCTTGCTCTTGCCAGACCACGTCACAGAGATCGGTGTTTCACGGTTCTTGTGCGGTGTTTTGTCTCGACGCGGCGTCGTCGGGCGGTGCCCGACTGCCTGGGGACTCCGTCCCCCTCTGTCGACGGCCTGCGGCCGTCTGCTTGGGAGATGGAGTCTCCCTCTGTCGACGGCCTGTGGCCGTCTGCCCGGGAGAGCGTGCTCTCCCTCTGGTAAAGAATCGCAATAATCACTATCAGACGCTCTGTGCGAAATGACACCCAGCGTGGTTTCTCCACCTGCCCTGATCGATGTTATATATAATTATAACAGATAGATCAAACCAAAAGTAGTATAAAATAAACAACGAAAATCAAGATTGTACTACGATGACAGAAACAACAACTGGAGCGAATCAAGAACAGACAGAATCAGACATCGTTGGCGGCCTCAGCGAAAACATCGCTGGCCTCCTGTGTTACCTGCTCGGATTCATCACTGGTGCAATCTTCTACATCCTCGAAGACGACAACGAGTTCGTCCGGTTCCACGCCGCACAGAGCATCCTCTTCGGTCTCATTCTGTTTGCTCTCAACGTGGGGCTCAGTGTCCTTACCCCGACACTTGCAGGCACGATCCCTATGGGGATCTTGAGTATCATCACGGCAGCGTTCGGTCTTGTATCCCTCGTCCTCTGGATCTTCCTGATGTACAAGGCTTACTCCGGCGAGCGGTACAAACTGCCAGTGATCGGTGACAAAGCGACTGGAATGGTCTAGACCAGCGAATACACTGGGGAGATTGCACGGCTCACAGCTACTCGGGAAGGCTGTGGACTGGGTCACATATTTTGAACGCGGACTGTATCACTGCCCAGACAGGGAATCCAGCCGTTCCAGAGCTCACTCATCCGAGCAAAGCGACCGTGCTGGAGGCGCAATGAACGGACCCCGGAATATCCGACCGTTATTCCATTCACGATACAACGCATCCAGACCGTTATTCCATTCACGATACAACGCATCCAGACCGTTATTCCATTCACGATACAACGCATCCAGACAAGGATTCGAAACCAGAGGTTTCGCGGGGGTCGGAGCTGCTGTGCCGCTCCGGGATTTGAACCCGGAGGAAGACGGTCACCTCGCTACGCTCGGTGCTGCGACTTCCAGGGCTTCAAATCCCGCCTCGACCATTCTCGCTCGTAAAACTCGCTCCGATGGACTCGTCGGGATTTGAACCCGAGGCCTTCCCCGTGCCAGGGGGATGATCTACCGCTGATCTACGAGCCCGCACTCTTTGGTTTCCTATCGCTGTGTTTAAACCCATCGGAAGCCAGTCGTTCCGTAACGCACGTTTTATAACGTCGAGTGGATTACTGGTGGTCACGAATGCCCAACTCTAATGGACCACAGCAAGGAACCCGGCACAAACTCCAGAACGACCCACGCAATCAGGGTACCTCGCCACCACAGCGCGCTGTCCAGCAGTTCGAGGACGGCGAGACTGTCCACCTCGCGATCGACCCGAGCAACCAGGACGGTCGCTTCCACCCACGATTCAACGGCCAGACCGGCACCGTCGTCGGCTCACAAGGCAAAGCCTACAAAGTCGAAATCACGGATGGGGGCAAAGCGAAGACGCTCATCGTGAAGCCGGCGCACCTGCGCAAACAGGAGTAAACGCGTCAGCAGCGAACCGACGACCGGTCCAGGTTTTGGTTTGTATATCCAGTCAGGGAGACATCTGGTTTCTGTCCTCAGAGCGTCGGGTGAAGAGTCCGTGACTCTTTGTAGCATCGGCTCGAACCGTGTAGTATGCGTGTTGCGCTGATCGCTGTCGGTGACGAGCTGTTGTCGGGAGAGACAGTCAATACGAACGCGACGTGGCTCGGCGAACAGCTCACCGAGTCAGGGGCACGGGTCGCTCGCATGACCGTCGTTCCGGACGATGTCGGCGAGATTGCAGCGGTGGTGAACACGTATCGGGCGGCGTACAACGCCGTCATCACCACCGGCGGGCTCGGGCCGACACACGACGACCTGACGATGGAAGGGGTCGCCGCAGCGTTCGGCACCGAGCTAGGTGCTGATTCGGCTGTCGAGCAGTGGTTGGCCGAGGAGGGCGGCTACTCGGCTGAGGACCTTGCGCCGGGGACGACACATCTCCCGAAACGGGCCGAGATGCTCCGCAATCCCGAGGGTGTCGCACCAGGGTGTCAGATCGAGAACGTCTACGTGCTTCCAGGCGTTCCCGCAGAGATGCGAGCGATGTTCGGGCTGATCGCCGACGAGTTCAGTGGTGAGAAACGCCACACCGAGGTAGTGACTGCCGCCGAGCCAGAGAGCAGCCTGTTAGATCGGATGCGGCGTGTGCAAGAAGAGTTTGGTGTGACAGTCGGAAGCTACCCAGGCGAACACGTCAGCCTTCGGCTCGCGAGCACCGACGAGACTGCCGTCGAAGCGGCCGCCGAGTGGCTTCGCGAGCGGGTAGAGATACCAGAGTAACGGTTTTCAGGCGGTGAGCGCACGAACCCACAGCGCCGAAAGCACGATCCCGCCGAGCAGTACGATCCACGCAGCAGCTTCGATGACGCCGGCCCCGATACCGACCTGCGTCGCGTCGAGTGGTACAGACATACACCGTTGTCGGCAGCGGCTCACCTAAGGCGTTCCGGTTCGTTTTTGTCCGCCTCCGTCCTAACACGGTCGATGAATCGATTCGGGCTCGTGGTCAATCCTATCGCCGGGATGGGTGGCCGCGTCGGCCTCAAAGGCACCGACGGAAAAGTCGAGGAAGCACGCAAGCGCGGGGCAGAGATGCGTGCTCCGGAGCGAGCTGTCGAAATGCTGCGGGAACTCGTCGATATCACCGACTCGGTCGAACTCCTCACCTACGGGGCGAGTATGGGCGCAGTGCAGGCCCGCGAGGTCGGCATCGAGCCGACCATTGTCGGCGAACCGGCAGGCGAGGAGACGACAGCAGAAGATACCCGCGACGCTGTCCGGGCGTTTCTCGATCACGATCTCGATCTCATTCTGTTCGTCGGCGGGGATGGCACTGCTGCAGATGTTGCGGAGACACTCGAAGCAGCTGGCGTGGAGATTCCGATTCTCGGCGTGCCCGCGGGCGTAAAGGTGTACTCCGCGGTGTTCGCTGTCACCCCCGAGGCTGCTGCACACATCGCCGTCTCCTTCGACGCGACCGAGCGCGCGGAGGTCAACGACATCGACGAGGACGACTACCGCGAGGGCGAGGTCCGCACCGAGTTGCGCGCACTCGCGACGGTCCCGATTGCGCCACAGCGCCAGGGGAGCAAACAGCTAAGCGGTGGCACTGTCGAGGGACTCGCCGAAGGCGTTGCCGACGAGGTCGAAGCCGGTGTAACCTACGTCCTCGGCCCCGGTGGCACGCTCGGGACGATCAAGGAGAAACTTGGGTTCGCGGGCACTGCACTGGGTGTCGATGTTTACCGCGACGGCGAGGTGCTCGTCTCCGATGGTGCTGCCGCGGAGATTTCCGACGCACTCGGTGAGCGAAACGTCGTCGTCGTCTCACCGATCGGTGGCCAGGGGTTCATTTTTGGTCGAGGGAACCAGCAGATCTCCCCCGAGGTGATCCGCCGCTGTGAGATCGAGATCGTCGCCTCCAGACAGAAACTCGACGGGATCGGTGCGCTGCGTGTCGATACCGGCGACACCGAACTCGACGAGGAACTTCGGGGCTGGCAGCGCGTCCGCGTCGGGCGGTTCGAGAGTCGACTGATGGAGATCGTCTAGAACGCCTGCCAGTTGAGTACCTGAACGTCTTCGATCCGTTCGAAATGAGCTGTGTTGCTCGTCAAGACTGGAAGCTGTTCGACCATCGCCGTCGCCCCGATATACACATCGTGTAGATCATCGAGTCGGTCGCCAGTTTGTCGTAGACTGGTAATAATCTCTGCTGCGGCGACGGCGACTGGGCGGTTGATCCCTAGCAGCTCGAACCGGGCGAGCAGCCGCGTGAGGTTTTCTGTTGCCCTCTGGTGTGCCGTTGTTCCACGTTCGTACTGGAGATTCACACCGACCTGTAGTTCAGTCACTGTGACCATGCTCACCGCATGGCGACCCTGGTCGTCCAATCGCTCAACTTTCTCATCGATACCACCCTGATCGATATCGATCAGAACGGAGCTATCAAGCAGTTTCATCGTCGATTCGGTCCATCGTTCCGACGCTCAGATTCCTGATTTCGTCTTTAATCAGCTCTTCAGTCCCGGACTCGAAGATCTGCTGTCCAGTAACATCGTTGAGACGGTTCCCGTCATCTAACTTCTCCGCAATGACTTCACTGAAACTCCTCTCTCCTTTTTCGCGTTTCAGCTGTTCGTATACCTCGTCGGAGATCGAGATATTCTTGCTCATGGTTTGTGTATGTGTACCTATACAAAAAGAACTGGTGGGCCCCTCCATGACAAGATGGATGGCCATAATAAAGGACGTATTGATAAGATTAAGGTAGTAGCACGAACGTAAAGGACATATGGAAACCCGGAAAGTCCAGCGGCTGGGGCCATCGACGCTTGCGATGACGCTTCCAGCGGAGTGGGCACAGGAGTACGACGTGGAAAAAGGCGACGAGGTGTCGCTTCGACTCGGCGGAAAAGGAACACTGACTGTGATGCCGGAGTCGGTCCACTCAGAAGAGAGCGAGGCGATCATCAACGCGAGTGGGCTCGGTGCCGCCGCAGTCGAGCGAGCGATCGTCTCCCAGTACGTGCTCGGACGGCGTGTTATTCACGTCCGAGCAGACGACGGCGAGACACTCGAAAGTCAGCATATCAACGCGGTGTACAATGCCGAGACCCAGCTGATGGGGCTCGGTGTCATCGAGGAGACGCCCGACAACATTGCGATCCGGTGTTCGGTCGATCCGGAGGATTTCACACTCGACAATCTGCTCGAACGGCTGGAATCGACCGGGTCAACGATGCGAAACGAGGCGATCAAATCGCTCGCACACAACAACCCGGATCTCGCCCAGCGCGCGCTCAACCGCGAGCGCCAGGCGAACAAGATCTTCGTGTTGTTGTTGCGCCTGATCTTTACATCCTACCAGAACCCGAATCTGGCGCGTGCGGTCGGGCTAACCGACGGATTCCCACTGATTGGCTACCGATCGATCGCGAAGAATCTGGAGTTGACAGCCGACAACGCCGAGGATATCGCTGAGATCGCACTGGAAGCTGAGGGGAACGCGCTGAACGTCGAGCAGGGGACGATGCGCCGGATCAGAGAGTTTACCGACGAGGTCAACGAGATTACCGAACTTGCCGTCGAGGCGGCGGTGACACGGGATTACGACACTGCAATCGAAATCCGAAAGAAATTCGCAGAGATTAGCACGCTCGAACAGGAGATCCTCGACGATCTTCCGGAGATGGATAACGAACAGCTACTGCAGATCCGGGAGGTACTCGTCAGCCTCGACGAGACCGCACAGTACGCCGTCCGAAACGCGGAGATCGCAACAAACCTCGCGCTCAACGAAGAGTCCGAGCATATCTCCATCGAGTAGCGGACGTATCGAGTAAATTAAGTACGGACCGGCTGAACACACTGGCATGACTGAAACCACCACATCGGATATGGGGAAAGGGCTGGCGCTTGGGTTAGGTATTATTACGGCGCTAGCAGCGGGCGGCACGGCAGCGAGCGCCTACTCCTCGGAGATCGGCGGCGGTGGTGACACGATGCAGATCCTCTCTGGCGCATTTATGACCGTCGCCCTGATCACGAGCGCTCTCGCCGTCGCGGCTGTGCATCTCTACCGATAACCGTTAAGACGCTCGCGACCGTACAGAGAGATAATGACTGAACTCGGCGAGATAGACCGGAAGATACTCGATCACCTCCGGGACACCGTCTCCCGGGGTGAGAGTTACGTCCGCTCGAAAACGATTGCAGAACAGCTTGGGCTTTCCTCGAAGCAGGTTGGGGCCCGACTTCCCAAACTCGATGAGGAGTCAGACGATGTCGAAATCGAAAAGTGGGGCCGGGCTCGGTCGACGACCTGGCGTGTAACTCGTAGCTAGAGGTTTTTGGCGTCGCTCCCGTAACGCGGTGTATGGTTGTTCGTGCCGAGCGTGTCGTCGAGATACCGGCTCCGCGCGCAGATGTCTGGGCGTTCATCGATGACCCCGAAAAGCGAGCGCGGCCGATCAGTGTCGTCAAAGCGTTCGAACTGGGTCCCGACGGAACCGCTGTCTGGCAGGTCGCACTGCCGATCACGAGTCGAACCCTTCGTGTCGAAACCGAGGATCGGAAACGAACTCCACCGGAGTATGTCGAGTTTGTCGGGACATCCAAAGCGTTTCGAGTCGTCGGCGAACACGAACTGACCGAGACGGAGGGTGGCACCGAGCTTCGGAACAGCTTCACTGTCGAGGGCCGTCTTCCGGGCGTTGAAACCTTTTTCAAGCGCAATATTGATACTGAGTTGGAGAACCTCGAAAACGCGATTCTCGCCGA
>LKMJ01001482.1_pt1 | contig 20744 bp, 26 predicted proteins | sample 643391 | NCBI WGS metagenome assembly LKMJ01 (sample SAMN04112250, study PRJNA286221) | soda lake metagenome | biome: soda lake; feature: Kulunda Steppe; material: water; isolation source: sample PL-Br10 brine of Picturesque Lake | place: Russia: Kulunda steppe | collected 2010-07
ATATTGTGTGAGGGTTGGAAAAGAATATAAAAGAAAAGAAACTATGCAACCCCTGCCCGCAACCCTCCTGATCCTCACTGACCCCCCCTTTTCTTTTCTGGTGAAGGGGCTTTTCTTCCCAAGTGGCCCCTTTTCCTTAATTGATGTGAGGAGCTTTTTGCTGCTTGCGTAGTTTTTTTTCTTTTTCTTTTCAGAAACTATGCAAGCTGCAATAAGCTCCTCACATCAATAAAGGAAAAGGGGCCACTTGGGAACATCCCTTCTTGAAGAAAAGCCTCTTTACCAGGAAAGAAAACTTTTCTTGTAGGGGGGTCCGTAAGGATCAGGAGGGTTGCGGCCAGACAAGCTAGCAGACCTCTCCTGATTGGTTTGAAGGTGGGGAGAATGCTCATGAGAACGACTGGTCTGAACAAGCTTACGAGCATAGTGCACAGAATGAGCATGGAGTTTGAGAGCAAGTTTCTGGACTCTTTGTGAATCAAGGCCGAGACTCTTCAAAGGAACCAAAGCGTGAGGAATGTAAATAACACCCCCTATACCTAAGAGAATATCATGAAGAACATGGTCTCCAGCAATACTGCGTCTAAGGCGACCATGTTGAGCATGGGCAGCTTGGAGGTGCTGCTCAGGGCGAGTGTCTTCACAGTACTTGATCTCAATGAGATGGGTGGTACGGCGCTGCCAAGGGAGGTTCTTGGGGCGAGTCTATCTAGGCCGGTAAGCTGTGGCTGGTGATGGGGGTCTGCCTCCAGCTGCGGTGGCTGCCGCCTAACTTTAGCGGCTTGAAGAACCTTGCCCCCTACCCAAAACCACCCTCCCTCCACTTCTTGGATTGGAGTTATTACAATTCAAAAGCAACACCTGAGTGCTGGGAATTACTATTGCTAACAAAGACGCGCTTTTTAGTGCATGTTGTGCATTATCGTGCACGATATCCTGTTTCCGTCCATTTTGTTTCTGAATGTAATACATCCTGGTTCTACTGCCTAGTAGGCCTAGGCATCCTAGTAGTCTGCTAGTACTTGAAGTTGGGTGGACCTGAAGTCCCATTGCCGCCGTATGTGCTTGCTAGTAGCGCTTGACTCAAGCTCGGAGCTCACATTGTCACATTGGTTGGTTGTCTGATTCTTCTAACAGCTTTTCGTCGAATAATTTGCTTGAATTTCTATGCATATGCCATCTTTGTGATGTGAGAGCAACATCTGGCCATAAAATCTGTGGCTTTTTATTCTCCCTCCTATGTATGCCTACTAGTGGCTAGCGCAGAACCCTATCTAAGCGCTTAGTCCGTACGCGTCTTCTGCAAAAGGAGTCTTTTAAAAGCATTTCTGCACAGTGCCGGGTACATGGTGCGCGAAATTGTGCAAGGGACTGCTAGGGCACCTGTGTGCAGCAGGTACACCCATCCATACCGGCCTTTCACCCATATGCAGAATTAGCATGAGATCTGCGTTGCAAATTAGAAGAAGGGCTGCACAACTAAATAAAGCAAGGGAAAGAACAGCAAAAAAACGATGAACATCCCAGTGTGCATTCCAATCCAGTGAGGGCGGGCGCCTTGTGCATCAATCCAAGAAGGCACAAAAAGGCTTGCAGGCCCATCAACAGTGAAGCAGTTGCAATGCTGCAAATTAAAGTGCAGCATGTACTCTAGGAAAGGTCGAGAGGAGATAAATGAAGCATTCTTCAGGGTGTGACGACAACACAGATTGAGCTAAGCATGAGTGAAGCGTTGCTTGCAATGGGAATGCAATCCGATTGCATTGAGTCTGGCCAACCTAGGAGGCGGCAATGCACGGACTTTCGAGTTATACATCAGGTGGACCAACAGATCAGTCACAGTGATGAATTTCGATGATGCCACGATTTGCGCAAGGATGCATGCTGCACCCATCCTCTGTTTGAAATTGCAAAGCTTGCCATCATGCTTCAAGAGTGCACCTTGCTTCCTGGGCGCAAATGCAGTCACCGAGCTGCTGCCCCTGTGCCTACGATGCCCTCCAAGCAATGCACACTCTCTCTCAAGCCTCTCCCACACCACCAGCTGACCAGCCAGACTCGCAACAAACCATTATGAACGCGCTCACCTCACAGGAAGAGGGCAATGAGGGTAATGAGCGGCAAGCCCTTGGCTGCTGTCCCTCAATCATCCCCAGCATATTGGCTGTCTTCGTCCCCTGCAATACCCTCCCTGTCCATGTCTCTGACCTTGACCTCCGCATCTTCCCCGTACTGGATGGCGGTGTCGATGTTGTGCAGCACTTCCTCGATGCTGCAGCAGCACAGGCATGGCATGCGGAAGGGGGCTGGGACAGATCCGAGGTCTTGTCTCGGTGGGGGCCATGCTCCAGCCCCTAATGGCTTGAAGGCAGCACAGATGCCATATGCTCAGCTGCACAACATGGCCTTGCATTTGGCAAGTGTGAGACACGCGGAGCTTTGAGCGTGGCGAGAGCCCGAGCGCAAAAGGAGCACCCCCTCCAAGGGGTCTTTCACAGGGCCAGGGGGGTGCATATGCTTGCATGTGAGCACGGCGAGCGTGGGCCTCTGCAGGGCTTGCTGAGCACACAGAGCATGCTGCCCTTGATCCCGGCCTCTAATCTTTTTGGCGTCGGAGCTTCCAAACTTTGGGATGCGCATGAGCCTTTGAGCGGAACTGCACGGGCCTGCCAGGACCTGGCCAAGGCTGCTGATGAGCAGACAGACTGACGGTGCCACGTTAGTGTGTGGCGGGACTCGGGCTCAAAGGCGCACAGCCCAGGACGTCCCTCAGGCGTTTGAGGTTGAGAATGCCCCTTGGCCGCATGGCTCAGGCACACAAGGGAGGCCCGGTGCCGCAGCCCCTCACCTCTCCTCGTCCGTGACGTCCATAGGCACGAAGCTGACCAGGCTGAACTCCTCCAGCATCTGGCCAATGGCGGCATTCAAAGCAGCAAAGCGCGGGCCGGTGGACGAGCTCAGGCGGTCCAGCAGCATGCGCGGCTCTGGGAAGAGGAACTCCTCCACCTCTGCCTGTGCGCACGTGCGTGTATGTGCGCGTGCACTCACACAGACAATGGCACATGCATGTACACGGGCGGGTGACTGTGGTTGTGCATGGGGGCAAGCTGCCAGACCCTAGGTCAGTAGTGCAGCACCTCAAAGAGCGAGGCCAGCACAGCTTCCTGGCGGGGGACCCATGCGCCATCTCGTGCTCTGACGTTGCACAACACTGTCATCTGTCTCTGGGATGACCGCTGCTGTTGGGGCTTTTGGGATGACCGCTGCTGTCAGGGCTAATGCAATGACCGCTGCTGTCAGGGCTTGTGGGAGGCCGCTCCTGTTGCGCCTGTCTATCCATGGAGAGGCGCTCAAGGACAGCATCTGCCTCTCAGGCCACACCTAAACTGCTACTCAACAGGACCTCAGATGGGATGTCATATAAAAATGAGATTTCATTTTACAATCTTGACATGCTCACGCCGTCCTGCGTTTCCTTCAAAGACACAGGCACCTGAGCCATTGACTGCAGGAGCGCATGCTGCTCACCATGCACACATCAAAGAGCAAGCTCTCTGGGTAACCCTGTGCTGCAGCCTTAACGCGCACATACACACATATCCTCACACATCTTTAAATGCCCCCACAGACACGCACACATACACACAGATACAAATACTGTGGCAATCAACACCTACTGCAGTCCACAGCCCGTCCTCACCTTGCTTTCGCAGATGTCCATCTTTGTGAGCACGTTGACGTGGGGCAGCTCAAGCTTGACCATTGCAGAGAGCGCCTGCGCTCAAGGTGTGCAGGCGTGTGGCAGCCCGAACAAATGCGCTGCACGCTCACACCACTCAGTGGGCCATCCCAACAAAAATGCATGCTTGCTTGCACGCGCATCTGAGTGATGTGTGTGTGTGTGCGCGTGCATGCACAGGCATGAAAAGTACAGAGGATGTGCTCCTATGATGCTCTTCTTATAGAGTTGGATCACAGTTTGAGGCGCATCTTGCGGGTCTGCAATCAAACGGAATAGCATTGGGATACAGTTGCACAAAAATTAGCCCTAAATGGGAACAATCGTGCAGCAAGTCCTGCTAGTTGTCCGCAACAGCCCAGCCCAGTTTCTGTCCGCACCTGCATTGCGCCAGCAATAAATTTGGAGACATCCGTGATGAAGTGGGCATCCAGGCAGTAGACCACGCAGACAGACCAACCATCCTGCGTTGCCGCAGCAGGTGAAAGCCAGGTGCCGGCATAGTGACCATGTACCAGACTAATTTGACAGCCTCAGTGTGTGCAAGGGTGTCAGGCAAGCAATAGGGAGTAAGAACACGGGATCCACAAGGTCTGCAAGGGCATGAAGCCCACGTGCGGCATGTATGGCATCTGTTTAGCCTTCAGGCTTCCCGGGCCAATTCTCAACCTGTGCATGTGCCTGTGGATGCCCTGGGTAAATGCATGTGCCTGTGGATGCCCTGGGTAAATGCATGTGCCTGTGGATACCCTGGGTAAATGCATGTGCCTGTGGATGCCTGGGTAAATGCATGTGCCTGTGGATGCCCTGGGTAAATGCATGTGCCTGTGGATGCCCTGGGTAAATGCATGTGCCTGTGGATGCCCTGGGTATGCCTGTGGATGGTATCCCTGTGGATGCCCTGGGTATGCCTGTGGATGGTATCCCTGTGGATGCCCTGGGTAAATCCCGATCCAGATGCTGGTGCATTGAAGCGCAGGCCCCACTCACTGCCTGGCTTCTCAACATTGTTGCGTGGTACAAATGTAAACCCTTCAAGCAGGCTTAAGGCCCTTGCACATCCACAGCACACGACTTGGAGCCCGAGTGGCACCTCTTTGAGTAGATATGCAGATACTGCAGGTATGCACATACCTCAACCCAGTCCAGGGCATGCTGACAGACCGGCAAGCAGGCACACAGACCCACACATAAGCAAGAGAATATATGAAGGAGTAAAGTGGTTGTGACGACGTACCAGACAAATCCGACACCCGCAACCCAGAACCTACAGAAACCTGCCTGCTTCAGGTAATCCACAAAAGTCTTGAACACACTCAAGTGGTTGTACAACTCAATCTGCCCTGGACAGTCAAAGAGCAGGTAATCGTCCTCTCCATAATTCTGCAAGGCCAGGCACATGTGCAGTATTTTAACCATGAATGGGTCAACAGGTTGTGTCCAGGCAAATATACACACGCCCGGCAGACGTCGCACACAATACAATGTAGCCAGGCTTCTTGATCTCAAGTTCTTGTAGGGTCAATACATTTAAAAGTGCAATTGGGACAATTTCTGGGCCTTGGGCGACGGCCTTGCAGGGAAGGAGCAACAGCTTTTCGCATGATGTGCCTGTACAGCTGTGTGAGCTGGCAGGAGATGTATGCAGTGGTTGGGCACGAGGCAGAGCGGGCATTTTAATGTCCAAAGAACATGCAGAGAGGGAAGGGAGTATGATGCTGTGCTGATGCAAGTCGTAATAAGACTGAATGAACATTCCCTCTGGCACTGCTGGTGATTGACCACAATGATCATCAAGGCATATGATGGGGACTTCAACATTTCCTTGTGAACCCTGCCTGAACATTGGGTAAGAGACCAGCGGTCCCTGCAGGCACCCTTAGCCGAGCGCTGATACAAACGCAGCGCATCAAGACCGCAATACAGGGAGTGATTCTGTCATGCCTGGGGCACTCGCTAGCACAGCCTCACCTCAAGCTCCTCCCCAAGCCATTCATCCAGGTTATCCTCTAGGTACTCCATGCAGTACAAGAGCCCACTGCACACAAGTAGACATGATCCCATTGCGCGCATCTTGTGCTTTGACCTCTCAGGGCGTTCATTCCAGACTTGGGCACACAACATGGATAGAGGTGTGCCCAGGCAGCGCTCTGACACATGGAACCTCACACTGTGCGGCGGGGGCTGTATGCCTGGGCTTTCAAGATAGGTGGCAGCAAGCGCACAGCAAACTCACCCGTTGGGCCCGAGCTGCAGCTCCTCCATCACATCCTCCAGGGAAATGAGCTCTCGCACATCCAGGGACACTGGATAGTCAAACTCCTCGGCGGCAGGGTCTGCATGCACAAGCAGGTACATAAAAATGGGATCACATGGGATCGACAGCTGCATCATAGGATCATCATGTATAAGCAGGAAAAGAAGGCATGCCAGGTGTTTCCCTTGACACAGGCACAGCAAGGCTGCGCAGAGAGGGTGGCTGACGCGAGAACCTGGCAGTGTAGGCAAGCAAGGACAATCAGCCCAGACGGCAACATTTTAGGATGTATTCTATCATTTTCTCAGCTGGCAGCTACAAGGACACTGTCCAGGTATGTTGCTCACCCAGGTTGACATTGTGCACAGTGCGCCCCATCGCCTCGCAGTGCAGGTGCAGGTGCTTGCAGAAGGTTGACTGTGTGAGAAAGAGCCGGGATTGGATCAGTGTGGTCTTTCATTCTAATGCACCCCAGGTCAGGCAGTAGGCAGGCGAGCAGGCTACGGAAACTGGTTAGCCAAACTGCAGGTATGAATGCACTTACCTTGCCGCTCCCTGCTGGGCCGATCACCAACTGCGCATACTTGCCCATTGTGTGCTCCTACTCAACACAACCTCCCAGCACTGGACAGCCCCCTCAGTGAACCGTCAGTGATAGCCCATGATGTCGGGTGACATGCCTTTAAGGCTGCTTGCAGTACCTTCTGTAATTCAAAGTCATACAAGGTGGCTAACAAAGAAAATAACACATTATGGTATTTCCAGCACAAGAAATCTGTGCAGATCACGTAAAACCACGGTTTTGTAATTTTATTTTTATTTTTTACTATGTCATAATGATTGCCCTGCCTCTTCTATGCCTTGCAGGCCTGGTGGCCGCAGCAGTGCTGCTCAGCAGAGCGCGCCATGGGACACTTTATGGTTTTCGTAAATCTTCTCGTACATCTCACACTAGCCTGGTATTTCAGAGCCCTGAGCTACCGTCTTGTGGCAGCAATCCTGATGGCGCCGCGCATGCTGGAGGCTGTGCGCAAGCGACTGATGGGCAACAGGAGCAGAGAACTGTTGGAAATGTGCTGAAGGAAGGTCATAAACCTCCTACTTTGCGGATCATCATCATGGTGAGCAGAAAAATGAGAGCTAATTCGATAGCCAGATCAGATCTGGACCACATGGCTGGTTGTGTGACAACCTACGGGCCACATCATACGACATTGTGCACAAAACTTGAGCAATATGCCTCATAGCTTCAAACAAGCTTGCGGGCCGCTTCTGGGAAGGGGCGTTGCAGCTCGCAGTTGCCTCCTCCCTTTCCACAACCCTGCAACCCTGAGGTGGATGATGTGGACATCATTTGCATCATGTACTGATCCTTTTGAAAAATTTGTTTGATGTGCCAAATATCTTCTTAATCTCGCCATAAGTGCTGCATTTGGCCCGACCATCCATGGGCCTTGGCCAATACATACAGCCACGCCACTGTGTGTTCAAGCTGGAAGCCTGCGCTGTCCTGTCCTAAGGTGGCCTCCCATTACACCACCCAACGCATATTTTTAGGTGGCTGGAACCAGGGGCGATGTGCAGCCAGCCGTTGCGCTGGCGCTGCGTCTCCAGCAGGATGGCCACCGTGTGCGGCTCGCCACGCACACCCTGTATGAGGCCTTTGCAAGAAAGGTACATGCTGCCGCGTGAAAGGCTGAGGTGCATGCTGCCGCGGGAGACGCTGAGGTGCATGCTGCCACTTGAGAGGCTGAAGTGCATGCTACCGCATGAGAGGTTGAGGTGCATGCTGCCTAGTGAGAGGCTGAGGTGCATGCTGTTTTGTGAGAAGCTCAGGTGCGTGCTGCCGCGGGAGAGGCTGTGGTAGGTGCTGTTGCGTAAGAGGCTGGGGCACGTGCAGCTGTGTGAGAGGCTAAGGTGCATGCTGCCATGGGAATGGCTGAAGTGCTTGCTGCCACGTGAGAGGCTGAAGTGCATGCTGCCGCATGAGAGGCTGAGGTGCATGCTGCCGCAAAAGAGGCTGAGGTAGTGCTGCCGTGAGAGAGGCTCAGGTACTGCTGTTTCTTGAAAGGGTGCTTCATAATACCAGATTTTGCTTTTTTGTGATCCACTAGCTGCGGTGCATGCTGATCATGATCAGGTGCGTCAGCGCATCTGATCCTTGTCTGAGATGAAAGATAACAAGCCTTGCACCATAATGCAATCTGATAGAAAAGGTTAAGGCGATGTTGCTAACTTAAATGTGTAAGGGGAAGCTAAGCCACAGATCTTCAACGCCTATACCATGCCAGACCCCCAGGCTAGGGATGCACACAGCAAGCCAGCACCACGCAGATGCACATGCTGTGTTTCGCAGGCTGGGGTGAGCGATTTCTTTCCGTTGGCTGGCAACCCCCAGGCGCTCACACAGGTGAAGTAGGTGCCCTCATGATGTACATGCTGGCCTGCGCACTTCTCATAGCGGTTATAAGCACTCATGCCAGCGGCCTGCAGGCGGTGCATCAGAACGCAGACAGCTGTTTGGTTGTTTCCACAACCACCTTCAGTGCGCAGTAGCATATATTTTTCGCTTGTAGATTTCTATTGTGCAGTGCATGTTCAGGAATTGTGTATGGAGAAAACAAGCAAGCTTCCCTTGCAGAAGGTGCTCTGGCATCGGACACAAGTAGACTTCAGCATAATTGTTGCTTAGGGAGCATGCACTTCACCTCACAGGCTAAGACATGCAAGCTGGATCCAGCCCACCCACTTTGAGTGAATTGAGCTGAATCAGCACAGCTTGCAACGTTCCAGTTGTTCAATTTTGGGAGCCTGCATTCCACTGCTCTTCCGTTGAAGCAAGGGCGAGGTAATAGTCGCCTTGGTCAGGAGTCTCGACTCAGGCTGCAAGGTGCTTTGCAAGCGCATGGCAGGTGGATCTGGGTCAGGGTGACTCTGAGCATGGCAAACACTTTTTACAGCAATAGAGCATGAGCTGTGGCACACAATTCTGTCAAGAGCAGCCTATTGGTGAACATTGAGAGCATGGAGTAGCAATCTCCATCAACATAGCTGAAAAGCTATGATTGTTGGCACCGCGGCCCCTGGACACGCAATACTCAGATTGCAGGTTGCTCCGTGGTGTATGTACCAAAAAATAGTGCAGGTGGCCATAGAGTCTGGTGGCATGCTGCCCAAGCGCTTAAGTGCGTTCCAGCGCGTGCGTGCGGAGTATGCAGACATTATCGCCTCCACATGGGAGGCGGTACACTCCTGCCAAGAGCGGGTGGGTGCATGGAAGAGAATGTTGTTGAAAGCAGCACACCCCAAAGCTGCGTGTGTGGGCATATGAGCAGGTGAATGCTGGTGCTCATGTGCATGTGCATGTGTGCGTCTGTGCGCGTTTGCTTGTGTGTGCACGTGCGTGTGCCCACCAGTTAGTATATTTGTCATTATATGTCAAGTCTGTACATGAACGTGTGTTCTCTGTCCTTGTGTCAACCCTCATTCGCTTGAATAGGCTGAGGAGCCCCAAAAAGGGACGTGCATGGCAGGCACCAATCTGAGGATGACAGAGCACCATCCTCATGCAGCCTGCCAGAATCCGCTTGCAATTCACATGTGCATCTCCAAATTGTGCTGTGCACGACTGCTTGCTGGAGCCCCAGCGCCTGTGCTGCACCCCTTTGTTTTTGGGGTACCAAGGACCTTTCTGTTATGCATCAGCCACAATTTGACTGCTGAACACATTATCTGCAGCCATCTCTCATCATCACGACACCAATCACCTACGGAGCTGCACACGTGGCTGAGGCACTGGGTGGGGTACCCCTCCATGTGATCTCTGCCGTGCCTTGGCTACCCAGCAAGGTGAGCTGCTGAGAGGTTTGGGTGAAAGAGCATACGTGTGGGCTTCCACGGATGGCGCCTTCAGTGAACTTTAAACGTGCGCGTATTGCGCACACTTTGTAACTGCTGCCCACCCCTTAATCACCTGCCTTTTGCCTGCGCGCAGCAAGTGCCGCACCCGTGGGCAAGGGCATGGGATTTGTCCGTCCCTGAGATTGTGGCGGCCACGCTCAACATGTTGCTCCCCTCAGTGCATCACGCGTGCGCCGGTGATCAGCACGATTCCCCAGCTCCCCAGCTTTCCGGCTCAAGCGCAACAGTGCAGCATCCAGCCACCGTCCCCCTTCTTGATAACATGATCAACCCTAGAATGCATCTTCAAGCTGCCCACAGAGTGCTCAGGACAGTGCTGGCTCGCTATACGTCCTGGCGTGAAAGGCTCTGCGCCTTTTTGATTCAGGTGGGAAGCCTGAGAGCGAGCATGCCCATGCACATTGCCGAGAAATATGTTCTCTGTGAGCTTGCCCAAGGGCGCAGTGCTCCCTCTTCATCTCCCTAGACTGCACGTGCCCTCTCAGCGATGGCCTCTGCTTGCTACCAGGCACAACATCCTGCAAGCCATTACAAAAGCGCAAGATCCAAGCTGCATCAACATGCCCATGGCATGATGTACGAGCTGCAATAAAGCACCCCAAGTCATCCAGCCCACGATATGCATTGCTGACTTCATGTGCATCATCACTTAGGGGGGAGATCTCGGGAGTGGTGGATGGCTTGCTTTCCTGATGGCCTGATATCCTGATGGCCTGCTGCTCCTAGGGTGCCGCGTGGGCCAGCACCCCCCTGCTGGACCACTGCGTGTGGCTGGGCATTGCTGACCTACTGGCGGTGTTCCGCTCACGCACGCTGGGGCTGTGGCCGCTTGGGGGCGCAAATCATGGGTGGGCGCTCTACAGGTGTGTGCATGTGTGTTGTTGTAGGTGTGCACGTGTGCATGTGGTTTTGTGTGAGGGGGGGTGTGCGTGCTTGTGTGCACGTGTGTGTGTGTGTGTTTCTAGTACATGAGCATGTGTGCATTTGTGTGTTGAGCATGAACTCGTTGAGCGTGGACTTGTGTGTGAAGCATGTGTGTTGGATGAAATACATTGGAGGTGCTGGTGGGTGCAAGTCCAGCTGTGGGCCCTCTGTGCTCCAGATCCAGGTATGCCCAAAGCCTTCAAAAGCCTTGAACAGCGCAACGAGTATCAGATACTGCATCTAGGCAAAGACAGTCTGACGGCATGTTGCTTTATCTCACCACCTGAATATCATGCAACGGACATTCTCAGCCAGCTCTCCATCAGCCGTTCACCTATTAGGAGTTCCTGCCTCCTGCAAGACAGGGCCGCCAAGTAGACACATCAGGACCCAGATCAGGATGGCCTCGACTGTGACAAGTGTCCATTGAGTTGTAGCATTGTCATGCTTAAACCAGTGTCTCAGGGTCCAAGCTGGCGCCACACAGTTGCAGGCCCCTGGCCGGCCTCTGCTCCAGCCCTTGCTCGACGTATGGTGGCTGTTGATTGCAGGTCATAAGTGGAAAGATGCCCCTCACTCTTGCTCTTGTGCCCTCCGTGTGCCTTTTCTTTTCTGTTGGTGGCGCAGGCACCCCACCACTTTCACGTTTAGCCCTCTCCTGCTGCCGCCGGGCTGCACTGTGAAGCCTCCCGACTGGGGCGACCACGTGGCCGTGACAGGCCCGCTCCTCCTTCCGCACACTCCAGTGCAGCAGCAGCAACAGCAGCAGCAGCCACAGCAGCAGCCCACGGAATGCAGCAAGCCTCAGAGCAGCAGCAAACCCCATGCAGCTGGCCTGAGCAGCGCAAATGGCAGTGCTGTGCATTGCGGCAGCAGCACCGGTAGTAGCAGCAGCAGCAGCAGCAGTGCAGTTACTATATCGTGGGGAGGGATACTGGGTCGTGCTTCATCACTTTTGCCGGCAAGCTTGGAGGCCTTTTTGGAAGCAGGTGCCTTGGAAAGCAGGCACAGGCAGGCAGCTCCTTTCATCTCAAAGGCTGGCACACACACCAGGGGCTGTAAAGGGGAGGCTCAACAAAAGCTCTTGCAAGATTGTGCTAGCTATCTGCAAAATGTGGATGGATATTTGCTTTTACACTGCCCCCCTTCATGACCATCCGTTAATGTTATCCAAATCATCTGCACAATGCCACGCTTCTTGCGCTCTCATCCCTCCACCTTGGCACCTATCGCATGTATCCACATCGATTGATATCATAGCTGCCATTGCACATTTCTATCATCAGCACCCTGTCCCATGCACACCTCCAGGCCCGCCTCCTGTCTATGTGTCTTTTGGGAGCGCATGCGACATGGATGTGCCCTTCCTGGTTGACAGCATCTGCCGCGCGGCTGTTTCCAGTGATACAAGGGTGCTGTTGAGCAGGTAGGCATGCACAAACCCAGTGCCCTCCATTTAGGCATGCCCAAACCTAATTTAGCAGCATCCTGCCTGCGGACCTCGGGGCTTACATTTTGAGCAGGCAAAAGATGCAGACTAGCATCGCACCATCCAGCAGCTTTGCTGAACTGTCGGTACTCCCAGAGAGAGGGTACGCGCGCATCTTCTGTGCATCCTTTGTGGAGTTGAGCATGCACCACATGCCCCGGATCTGCTGCTTGCAATTTCAAGCCCCAGACTCCCCATCCAAGAAGGGTGCGTAATTGGTGCAGTTTACCTGATGCGTAGCAGCAACGGTGGGCGGCTACACTAAGGTATCGCCCACCTCTCTTTTTATCCGGGCACTGGAGCAGAGCATGTCAAACTCCAATGAGAGCGCTGCATTGCAACTGGTCAACCTGCATGGCCATCTAGGAGGCTCCAGCATGGCCGCTGCTCAAGCTCAGGCATGAGCAGCCCAAGCATGTTTTGTACTGATGCCCGTGACAGAGTATGTGGTGACAGAGTATGTGGTGACAGAGTATGGTCGCCCTGTAGAACGAGAAGGAGCGCAGATGCAATGTCCCATCTCATGCAAGCAAATGGGCGGCCCTTTGTTGCCCTCTTCTGCTGAAAGCTTGCCCCTCTCCCCGTTGCAGCTGCAGTTGGGCAGCCGCGCGCACGACTGCACGCTGCCATTGGCTTCTGTGGTGATGACTGATGCGTCATTACTTGCAGGAGCATGCTCAGAGGCGCTGCCGCCTGCAAGGGCGCCTGGGGCCAGGCACTGCTGAGGGGCGTCCAGCCAGACCAGGGCACAATGTTTGAAGTGGACGGTAGGCACCACACCTGCAGCACCGCCTGTGGTGCGGCCCATGGGGCTCCCACAAGCCAGAGGGCTGCCCATTCTGCCAGATCCCAGCGCTGCATGGGGCTGGAGCTGGGCAAGCATGTGTTCCTAGTGGAGGAGCTACCGCACAATCTCATACTGCCCAGGTATGGCTTGAAGTCGGGTGGGCGGCTCTGTGACCGGCCGCGCCCGTCTGTCTTGTCCATGGGGGTACAAACCTGCTTAGTGCTGCTAGGTGAGACAAAGGAGTGCAGGGCAGCTTGTAAGCATACTGGCCAAGCGCCTGCCAACATGGCTTCCTGCTTTAAGTGTTGAAGCCCGCGGTGCTGGGAAGCTTTCACTTATTTCCAACGCTGAGGCTGGCGTTGCGTGCATGACGGGCAGTGCAACCAGCTGGCGGAAGCAGAGCTGTTGCTATGACGGCGTGCCCGGGGGGCTGTGTACACACTACTTTTACTAGGAACAGCATGCCGAGAATACTGTTGCTGGATCCGCGTCACATGCCTCTGTTGCTGTGCATGTGCATCACTGGCGCTGCGCCTGTGTGTTTGCGACGCAGGTGCTGTGGCGCCATCGTGCATGGTGGCATAGGTCATGTGCTGAGCTGCCTGGCAAATGGCTGCCCGCTCCTAGTCACTCCGTGAGTGCTGGTGGGAATGCGCTTGGGGCTAGGAATGCACTGCCTGCCTGTGTGTGACACTCTGCAATGTGCTAGTTGCCATACTCACTGATGAAGGCGTCCCCTGAGGGGACGGTCCCCTGCACTCCTTTTGGCACAGTAGCAGAGAAACTGGCAGGCGACCTTTTCCCTCAGAATCAGCATGCAGCAGAGCTGCACGCAGATGGCATTTTGGTGCAAGGCATGATCAAGGTGGACAGCATGTCTGCATTCTGTTATCTGTCATCAGGCACAGAGATGCCACCTTCACCCCATTAGTTGGTCCCAGCGCTGTGCCCCTCTGATGTTGCAGGTGCTATGGCGACCACTTCTCATGGGCAGAGGCTGTATTCAAGGCAGGCTATGGGCCCCCACCCATACCTGCAAGCCAAATCAGCCAGGAGAAGTTGGAAAATGTAAGTGCCTGGTCATGGCAAGCCAATGGCACCCCCTGGATCCGGGCTAAGGGTTTAAGGTTAAGGGTCCTAACCCTAGATTAGGATAGCCGCTGCATGCACAGGCTGCGCAAGAAAGCGCTTGGCATCGGAGCTCAGAGATGTCAGAAACACACACCTTACATTTGTGGCAGCATTTTTCAAGAGAACAAGGGCACTATTTTGGGGCGCGGGGCTTTCATTCTGTCTCAAGTATTGTTGCACCACAGCTGCTTAAGGCAAGGGCACTCTGTAGGGCACAGCTCATGAGGCAAGCATCCAATGATTGCCCTTTTGTTCATGGCATCTCAGATGAGGAAAACATATTGCTCGAAACTGAATAGGGATCGGTGTGGACTGCTGCCCTCATGCAACATGGGAGTGCTCCAATGCAGGCATCCGCATTTGCAGGCGCATCTTGTATGACACTGGCGTTTCTATCTGCAGGCACTGATGGCACTGCGTAATAGAGGAGCGTATGCAGTAGCAGCATGGCAAGCAAAGCAGCAGCTTGAGAGTGCACCCAGAGGTGTTGATCTAGCAGTGGCACACATTTACAGGTGAGGAGGGCCACAGCATTTGACTGCATGGCTGGAGCAGAAGGATCACCTCAATTGAGTGCTCACAGGAGTGCATCAACCATTGATTCTTGCATGCAAGACCTGTGCATGGATCGCCAAGGTTAAGTGGCTATTTGTCCAGGGACTATTCAAAAGACATGCTATGCATTTTCATAGTAAGGGCCCTGTCAGTCTCACAGTTCCATGCCCCTTCTCTTTCAACATTTCTTTATGTGCTCTTTCCCGACCAAAAATGAAGGAGGGGGATGTGGGCAGGTGTTATGGTGCGTGTTTCATGCACTCAATTCCCTTCCAACCATTTTTTCCCTGCTTATCTGGCAACCCTGCCTGGATTACACAGGCACCTTCCATTGCCTACCGCTGCCCCTCAGAATGACAGCACAAGTAACTCCCAGCCTTGCAGCTCTCTCCTGCAGCTTCAACAGGACATGCAACAGAGGAGCACAGACGAGTGGGGTGTAGCAATAAGGCGCCCAGCTACCTTGGCTGCTCTCTGGGCAGGGGGTGGGTTTGCAGTGGCCGTGCGGGGAATAATTGCCATTTTAAGGGTCATGACAGGCCACATAGCTGCCCATGGCAACAGTGGCAGGGAGAACTACAAATTTGGCGACAGTATGAGCAGCAAGAGCGGAGGTGATCAACACAATGTGCACAGGGACAGCAAGGGTTATGGAAGGCTGGGATTGCGCTGGGTGCCGTGGCCTATAGGTGATGGTTGCGTGAGGATGTGACAAAGGAAAGGCACTCACACCTGTCCTCGTTTTAATGGGCTCATTCCAAAAAGTGGAAGTTTCTTGCCAACAATTTTGAATGAGTTGTAAGCAAAAAAATCCTACATACAATTGAAACGTTTGTAGACATTTAAAGTTGCCACTTGGCTGACATCAAAGCCAGGAGTATGAACAAAGATTCTTTCATTTTGCTATCAGGACCTGGAGGGAAAATCTCAACACCTGTAAAACATAGGAAGTTGGTCACACACAGTTATCAATAGCCATGTTAAGAAGCGCATGTTTGAAACAGCAAGGAAACGAAACAGACTTACACAATTCCTATCTGTTTGATATTACTCAGATTTGGGATGAAGAGAGCGTAATTGCACAGTATCCTAAGAAAGGTGGGAAAGATTGTTGTACAATGATAAATAAAAAAGTTAGTAGCATGTGATGTTTACTTTACATTACCACTATTTACTACCTAGTCTGAATTCTGGGAAAATACTCCATTGCAGTCTCATAAGAATTAGTGCAGCTCCCTCCCTCCACAAACCACCTCCGCACACCCTCTCTACTCTCATCACCTGCATCATGCGACCCCTCTTCAGCCTTGGGATTGAAAGGCTTCATGACTTTGCTTCGCCAAGCAAAACCCACATTATTGCAGTGGATCAAGTTGATCCGATCAACTGACATAGAAATTTTCAACTTGGAAAGCTTGAAAGATTAATGCTTAAAGCACTCAACAGACTGGCCTCTCCGAGCAAAAAAAGTCCGGGTGAGTCACCTCCAATAAAATTCCCAAGCTTTTGGTGTACAAAGGTAGTACTCTTTCCATCTTCCGCGAAATCAATTACACACATGGCAGTGGACTTGTGAAAGGCAGAAAATAGCTCCAACTCAAGGTGGAGTTCCATGGCAGAAAACACCCACGCAAGCTGCACGCACATACAGCTGTGCGCTTACCACAGCCTCGCTTTGTAACCTACCACAGACATTAAATTACCTGACGCTGTATCCCTCATACGTCCACCCCTCCATCCACACCTGCTGCTAACCATGGCAATCCACGATCAATAGAATACTTATTGCACACAATAGCAGCATACAATAGCAGCATGCAAGCCAACCTGGAACTCTGCTCTGCACGCAAGAAATCAGCCCAGAACCCACAGACACTGCAAAAATATCTTATATTATATATGATGATCACCCAAGGCAATCAACAAACATCCCAACCTTCCCAAACAGACAGGCACACAGAGTAAAATATCAATTGGACACAAAGAAGGTGGACCTCCCAGTACCAAAATGCTCAAAATGTCCGTTGATATCCATTATCCAAAGCCAGCAATCTTGGCGCAACTTTATTCCTGGCCCAAACTTGATGCAGCAGCTGCCCTGAGCTGCCCCATCCATAACTGAACCAACTCTTACTGACTCCTTGAGTATGCCTGAAAATACAGGACAGCATGACGAACCTCCCAACAAATGGACAATTTCTCAATGTCCTTCCATTTTGTCCAAATAACATGGCCCCCCACCAAGTTCCTGACACACCCCCTACACAAGTACCTCTTTCTGCACCTGTTGTCCACAAAACTATTGAGCTGCAGCTCAATTTTATTGTTCCCTGAGCAGAAGGAGAATAGTCCTTCATCTCAACACCAACCTGTGCTGCCCAGGCCTTCACACTCAACCTCTTGACTCGGCATCCAAGGCTTGTGCGTTTCGGACTACAAGACAAACACAGCTTGTTCACTTTGTGCCTCTGATGCTGATAACACCATCTTCTTCTGAGACATAAAAATAATTTCCATAGACGTTTTTTCTCAGCCAAAGCTAATGACTATTCTGGTCAGGAATTCCACCAACAGAAGAAGTACCATGCCTATCCCATGATCATAGAAAAGCTGGCACTCCCCATTTTTGAAAAGGCTGGCTTCACACATAAAAGAGTACACCCCCAAAGGCTGCTCTGCCATCCAGTGCACATGCTGCGAGGTTTATTTCTATAACTTTGGCCTTCGACCTGAAACAAATGTGCCTCCCTTTGGTGACATGTACATCTGTGAAGTCTGCAACCGAACTTACCACGGGGTATGTCTTAAGAACACTGGCTGCTACACTGAGAGGCAGAGTGAGGAAGTTGACAAGAATGACAACTGGGCTTGCCCTGGCTGTGCTTGCCTTAATGATGAACAAAAGAACTATAGATCCACTGACAAAGAACTCATACAGATCACTTATGAACACACTTGGAAGCCAGAAGAGAAAAGAGACCTACTGCCCACCCTCCATGAGCGTACTCAGGAACTTCAGGCACAGAGGAATGAGCCTGACCCCCCCCCTGCCCACAGCCAACCAGCTTTGGTCAATTTGGAGAAACGAGGCTTTGATATGCCAGGCAAGGTAACCCCTGGATACAAAAATCGGGCATAGAACTGCGGAGCAAAGTCGTTTGATGCCCACCCCACCAGTCCATAAATACACATACAGCCCACTGGGAGTTGTGGGTTCTGGATCCATAGTGTTTAACTTGTTAAGAACAAGCGTAAAGCAACCGCTGAGAAGCCCAACCCCACACACATATCCCACCTCCGACATCTTCAGAAATCCATTCATAAAGAGTGGCTTGTATCTACAGCACAGATGGTTGATGCCTGGGCATGATGGCACCTGATCGTCTAAACATCCTTAATACGGCTTTCCACACAGCTGAGCTTGAAGGTCTTCACTGAATCGTTTCACCTGCACCTCAAAGCTTTGCTTCTGAACTTCAATGACTTGCCAAGGCCTGGGCCTGGGCCAGCGCGAGGTGCGCGCTTTGGTGTCCACATAGAACTCCCTCTCATCCCAACCACTGCATTTTTGTGTGTCATCCCAACTATTACAACCATACTATGAATCTTAGCTCTTAGCCTTGGGCATGCTACCTACTCGGCTATCCTCAGCACTTAGACAACTGCCACCAGCTTCCTGTGGATTGATCCTTGACCACTAACCCCCACTCAACTTGAAATCTCCTGACAGCCTATCCTCACCTACGTTAGAAACTCGAGACAATACCAGCTAATGAGATCACCTACGGTACTCCTCAATCCTGAATAAGTCAAGAGATTCCTCTTCCGTGCTTCTTGGAATCTCCATGTCATAGCAGTCTGGAGTGCAGCCGCCCGGCTACACCTGAATAGCCACAATCCTGCATGGCTGCAAAATCTTGCCCATGACATTCCAATCAAATTGGCACCTTGACAACATTGCCAACAATCCTGTGCATAATGCTGGGCATGCTGAGACAGCGCCTGGTCTCAAGAAGCTTGAGAAACTGAAAGAATACTAACGACTGAGTGCTTAGTTTACCTGATCCCCACTGACTTCTTTTGTCTTCTTTGCCGGTGGAGAGACCTTTGGTGACTCCTATTCTTTAATAAAGATGGGGAGTTTCACTGCCTACGTAGATTTTCTTTTCTCTTCTTTTCTAGACCTGCTTTGGAGGGAGTGGCCCCCCTTTCCCATTCGTTCAAACCAGATCCAACGTTCAAAATTGCTGACTGGAAATCCTAGACTTATGCAGATGGCATCTCCCACATTCAAGAAGGCAAACAAGCTATTGTTGCAGGTGTCTACCACCCTAGTGCAGCTAGCTTGGTTGAACATAATGGTGCTGACATTTCCAACACCATTCGTGGAGCAGAATTGGCAGTGATATCAGCTGCAGTTGCATACGATCATACTCACATAATAGGACATTACCCAGCTGGCTTTTTGATGCTTATTTATCTGATAGGATGTTTCCCATGATTCCAAACCACCTTCCACTCCACACTTACAGCATGATGATATCATGTTGACACCCTGAAAACACATGGAGAGCACTATCTGCTTGCTGACAGAGTAGACACTGAAGGCTAGTGGTCCTTTAAAATTAGACAGCGTGTTGCCGATTCAAAAGGGTGACTTTGCAGTACCACCAGTAGTGGTTGTAGGATGCGGTACTAGTAGTGGATATAGGATGCTCACTTAGTGCATTATGCGCACAAGAAAAGAAAGAAAAGAAAAGAAAAAGAAAAGAAAAGAAAAGAAACTAACAACTCGTCTACGACAGATGCGCACTTGAAAAAATCAAGTGCTCTCAAGGACTTGGTCTGGAGCAGGGGGCTGCCAGCCACCCTCCAGATCCCCACAAATTATCTCCTCCAAAACCACTTAGCAGATAACCACAAATGATCTTGTCCATCGGTGGAGGAGCTCAAGACTCGTGCCACTTCGGACATATGTGTCTCCTTTTTCTTTATTGATCTTCTCTTTTATTCCTTTGGCCTTATCTTGTTCAGGTAAGCTTGTTCTGAAGATGTCTTCATTTTTTCCAGAAACAAACTCATTGGGCTAATGATTCCTATCATTTTATTTCAGAGCTTATGAATGGTTTTTTAATGGCTGGCCAGCCACCATGGTGTTCACCAGCAACCTGATCAGTCAAACTACCTGGCTGAAGGTCAAACTTGTAAACTTGGCCTTATCAAAAACCTCCCTAAGCATGTTATGAGGAATATGAGCAGGTTTCCTGCACGTACACATCCTCTCACGGTGGAATCCTCAATCTGGCACTTTGGAAATGGACACTGTGACAAGTGCTCTCGTGCTGCTGTGTAAAATGAGGCACATGTCCTGTTTCACTGTCAGGCTGCGTGCTCTCTCAAAAATGACTTTTCGTCCCTTTTTCTCCCTTCAAGGACCAGTGGTGTTCACCAGCAACCTGAAAATTCAAACTTCCTGGCTGAAGATCAAATTTTAAACTTTTTCTCCTTCATAAATTACTTGCTTTTTGTAAGCAGGCTAGCAGTCACACTTCTTGACTGAAGGCCTCATTCTTGCAAACCTGGTCAACCAGTCAACTTCTACATACCTTACATACCTCTTACATACCTCTCACACCAGCAATCTGCCCCCTCTCTATTATGATGGGGCGCAGCTCCCCTACACAGACTCCTTCAAATATTTGGGCATGGTTTGTGACAGGCACATCAACTTGAATACTGCAGCTGATGCAGAGCTACGTCCATTCACGGCTGGTACTTTCCGCATCAGACAGTTCATACGGGAACATGAGCTTGCAAACAGGTTACACATTTGCATGTGGCTCCTTAAAACGTATGCAATCCCTGCTGGTATGTATGCAAGCCAGGTTTGGGCCACCCCATTCTTACGACAGGGCAAAGAAATGGACAATCCTTTGCAAAA